>OIDU01000463.1_pt1 | contig 19100 bp, 10 predicted proteins | sample 1581481 | NCBI WGS metagenome assembly OIDU01 (sample SAMEA3882519, study PRJEB24775) | human gut metagenome | biome: human-associated habitat; feature: intestine environment; material: feces | place: Netherlands | collected 2009/2010
GGGGCGTTCCGTCCTGCTCCAACTGTCCCGGTACACGGAAGATCACGCCTTGCAGTTCTCCGGCCAGTGCTTCTTTTGTTTTTCCGGTAAGCTGGCTCATATAGTCCATATCCACGCAGGCTTTTTCCGAGATGGACACCGCCAGTGCTTCGCTTGCCGTATCCACCACAGCCACCGCCTGATGGGGCTTGATGGTCCGTTTGGTGAACATATCCGCCTTGCGCTCCAGCTTTCCGTCCTCGTCAATAACTTCCAGCGCACAGAGCAGGTAATAGGAAGAATCATCTGCATAGGCCAGGCGGTTTGCACGGTCATTGATGAGACCGTATTTGGCAGAAAAACTGTCATAGAGCCGGTTCAGTTCCGCCTGCTTCTCCCGAATGGTGCTGTCCGGAACCGCTGCATCCATCTGAAGGTCGATCAGTTCCTGCACACAATCACGCAGTCCCACAAGACCTTTTACACGGGCTTCGGCGGTGGCGTTGAGGTCAGGGCGCACCATACGGCTGTTTTCCCGGTAGTACACCTGCCCGTCTACAATGGCATAGGAATAGTTCTTCACATTGGGGTCGGCAGGAATGGAGGTGTCAATAGCTTCGCCTTCGCCCAGCTCCGGCAGCTCTGCCTCCTGATAAGTGCCATGAATGTACTTCACAGCATCATGCAGCTGGTCGGAAAGCTCCAGTCCCTCGATAGGGTTCACGGTGTAGTCCATACCATGAGCAGTGCTTACCGGCTCCTGTCTGCCCAGCACCATTTCCGGGTGGTCGATAAAATACCGGTTGATGGCAAACCCGTCCTCCGTCTGTCCGGTCTGGGTCCATTCCGGCACGATGTCCAACGGGCGGTCCCGCTTTTGGAGGAAGATGATGTCCGATACCACCTCGGCACCGGCATTCTTTTTGAACGCGTCATTAGGCAGACGGATAGCTCCCAGCAGCTCGGCACGCTGGGCAAGATAGCGGCGCACGGTGGAATCCTTGGCGTCCATGGTATATCGAGAGGTCACAAAAGCTACCACACCGCCGGGACGCACCTGATCCAGTGCTTTGGCAAAAAAATAGTTATGAATACTGAAATTCAGCTTGTTGTAGGCTTTGTCGTTGACCTGATACTGACCGAAAGGTACATTGCCGATGGCAAGGTCAAAGAAGTCACGCCTATCGGTGGTCTCAAAGCCGCCTACTGTGATGTCCGCCTTGGGATAGAGCTGCTTTGCGATGCGCCCGGAAACAGGGTCCAGCTCCACGCCGTACAGATGGCTGTTTCGCATTTTCTCCGGCAGCATACCAAAGAAATTGCCCACACCCATAGACGGCTCCAGAATATTTCCGGTCTCAAATCCCATACGGTCCACCGCTTCATAGATGGCCTGAATGACCGTAGGGCTGGTGTAATGGGCGTTGAGGGTAGAGCTTCTGGCGGCGGCATATTCCTCCGGGGTCAGCAGTTCTTTTAGCTGGGCATACTCTAAAGCCCATGCCGGTTTCTCCGGGTCAAACGCATCAGGAATACCGCCCCAGCCCACATAGCGGGAAAGAATCTCCTGTTGTTCGGGGCTTGCCTGCTGTCCGGCAGATTCCAGCTCTTTCAGCAAACGAATGGCATTAACATTTGCCTGGAACTTGGCTTTTGGACCGCCTTCACCCAAATGCTCATCGGTAATGCGGAAGTTCTGTGCATTGCGGCGCAGGTTGTCCTTGTATTCCTCATAGGAGGCTTCCTCGGCAGCTTTGGCATTGGGGAAGGTCTGCCATTGGCCGTTGACCTGAATGGAAACCGGATGTTCATCCAGCACTTCCTCAAAGTTTTTCTCCGGCTCTGTTACAGGGGCTGGCGGCTCCGGCTCCTCAATATGCAGCCGTTCCATCACCACATCATAAGGTAGATGGTTCTTATCGCCCGGATAGACGGCCACGGTCTCGGAATGAAAGGCTGGGGATTCGGCAGACGGTTGGGGCTGTTCTTGTCCAAAGCCATCCAGCTGACGGGCATACATCCCGCGCAGCAAAGGCGCAACCTCATCCCAGCGGAAATACAGCACAGCCAGACGCTTTTCCTCTGCATCCATGACTTCCAGCTCCATGCCCTGTGTCGTGGTACGGTAATCGGCAATATCGCCGTTCTCCAAATCCAGCGTCTCAATCTCACGAGGATAAGTTCTACTCAGCCAGTAGGCGATCTCACTGTTGCTCCTGCCAGATTGCAGTAGCGTGGAAAGCTGCTGTTTATCCGCTTCATCCATGAGTCCATGGGCCAATACATCCCGCAAGTCTTGATCTGCCTTGTCCGGGTCAATGGGAAGAAACTCGGTATAGTAAGCATTGCGGCGGTCTGCCCGAAGCAGCTGCTCGAACTGTTCTTTGCGCTCTGCCCGGTAGATGGGATATACCATCCCGGTGGGCAGAAGCTGTACGGTGTCCTCCCGCAGCTCGGTGATCTGATAGGCGGCATCCTCGATATACACGGTATCGCCCACGGCATAAACCGGGGCGGCGGGGTCGTAAGAAGTCTTTTGCGGAATTGGACTGCGAACTGCATCATATTCCTCATCGGAAATGGAAACTTCGGAAGGCTGCTCTATCTCGGCAGCTGCGATCTGCTCTACATCCGACACCACCTGTTGGATAAACGGGTCATTGTCCAGTTTTTCCGGGTCTGCCACCTGTCCGTTGACAATCCCTCTTTCCTCCAGGGCTTCCCGGATGGCGATGGGGTCGATGTTGTCAAAACGGTCCTGTTCTTCTTCGGTATAGAACCGGTCCTCCTGAATGAGCTGGGCAAGCCTGCGCTGTACCTTCGGCCAGGGCAGCTGCGTTTCCTCCGGGCTGCCGGCACGGACAACGAACAGGCTGTTGCTGTTACTGCCGCCGTATTCCTGAGCCAGCCATGCGGCGGTATCTTTTTCTCTTGCATGGTCTTTCATATAGCGGACAACAGCGTGTTTACTCTCGATATTGCCGTTCCATGCACAAAGGGCAGTATCAATATCTTCCTGAGAAAGAGGGCGCAGAAGCTCATGGAGCTTTGGATAGGTCTCGTCGATCACTTCCCGGTGTAAACGCTGACGGAACTCCGGCACATCCGAATAGAGTCGGATCAGCTCCATATCCTTAGAACCAAGGACTGCACGGCGCACAGCGGCATTGCCCTCGATGACAGCATTTTCACGGTCAGAATGCCCGCAGGCATTGCGGTATGCGGCATCCTCGGAAATGGCGGCAGTCACCACAGTCTTATACTGCTCAAACTGCTCCCGAAGGGTAGGCTTTGGCGTTTCTTCCTCCATCTCCGGCTGCTGGGCTTGAATGGCATCTTCTTCGGCCAGTTCCTGTTCAGACTGGATTTTGTCATACTGCGCCTGTTCCTGTTCGGTAAGATAGCGGTCTTTCTGGACAAGTGAGGTAATGCGCTTGGCAACCTTTTCCCAGTTCAAGTGAACATCCGGGCAGTCCTGCTTTTTATAGTGCAGTCCTTTCCCATCGTGATCTTCGCCGCTGTGTGTTGCGCCGGACAGGGCATGAGAGCGTCCGCCAATGCCATACTCGTCTTTGAGGAATCTCACTTTCTCCTTATCCGTATGGTTTGCCATGAAGAACGCATAGATACGGCCTTTTCCTCCGGCGAAACTGCTGCCGCCGGTCATAGCGGCGTCGATCTCATCCTCGGTAATAAAGTGCTGGACGGTTGGCACTTGGGAAAGCTCTGAAGAAAAGGTCCTGCGGGGCAGGTCAAGGTCCTTCAGGTTCTCCCAGATTTCCCTCGGTCTATGATAGCGAAAACGCAACAGGTCACGGTCCTGCTGATAGGCAGTCCAGAAGGCGGCGTATTCTTCCTTGAGGGTCTGGCGGAAAGCCGGGTCACTCAGCTGCTCCGTCAGGCGGCGAGTCTCCTCCGGGAAACCATTGCCTTTGATCTCTGACAGGCAGGACAAATATCCGGCTTCTCTGGCTTCCTCGCTGAAATCGTGGTACAGATACCAGAGCTTTTCTGAAAGGAGGAAGCGTTCATAGCCTGCCGCTTCTGCAAGCTCCACATTGGAGGCAAACTGGCCGCTCTCCAAAAGCTCCCCGATACGCTCTGCGGCGCTCTCCCAGGAAATGACCTGGGCAGACCTGTCATAACGGACAGACTTCCCATGTGAAAGATGGATACCATCCTCGGCATACCATGCGCTCACACTGCCAAGGCCATTGCCGCCGTGGTACAGCGTTTTCAGTATCTCGGCAATCTCAGCGGTGGTTTTCTGCTTTTCAAAGGCTGCAACCACACGCTCCCTTTGACGGTCTGTATTGCCGCCCAAACGCAGCACATGGTCGATGTCATTTTGGGCAAAAGAAAAAGCAGAGGATGTATGCGCTACATTCTCTGCTTCATCTATGGATTGGATCTGTTCCGCTTCGGAGAGGAACAGGTTTAGGGTCAGCTGTTGATAAGCTCCGCCATCAGGATCTCCTCCGCCTGGGCTTTGCAGGTGTTCATCAGCCCCACCCACTTCATGGGATCGCTGGCTTTCAGTTCCTCGGTGGCTCCCGCTTCCTTCGCCAGCTGGGGCATCATCTGCTCCAGTCTGCTCTGGGCGGTCTCGTCGATCTCCAGAAGGTGCGGGTACAGCTTCTCGCTCAGCAACATCTGGTTGTAGAGGATGGGACGATGTTCCTTCAGGTAGGTTTTCCTCATCCTGCCGTACTTGCCCAGGGGTTTCTCCGGCTGCTGGCTCAGCTTCAGGTCGGGAATCAGATAGTCTCCGTTCTGGATATAGGTCATGGGATTGTTCATCTTGTTTGCTCCTTTCTTGGTTGGCTTCGCGCTCTGCATTTCGGACGGTAACGCCGATCTGCCGCAGCACCTGCTGGTTGATCTGGCTGACCGCTGTTCCCAGCGCCCCGATGGTGGACGGGGTGTTGAAATCAAAGATTGCCATGAAATCTTCGTGGTCGAAGTAGCGTTCCGGCTCCAGTCCGCAGCGGGACATCAAAGCGTAAGTGATACTGACGGTGGCTGCTGCCTTGAACTGTACTCCGATGTTAAACTCATCATATTCCTCCAAAAAGGAACCGTCAACGATATAGAAGAAGTCCTGCTGATGCTCCGTCCAGTATTCCTCAGCCAGTTTTCCGGCTACCTCGGTGAGCTGTCCGGCAAGGTCATCACCGGAAACATCATAGGTGCGCTCAAGCATGGCCTGCACCGAATCCAAATGGCGCTCCTCCAGCTGCCACAGCCAGGGAGTGCGGGAATGTTCACGGGTTCCGGTGTCGGAAATATCAAAAACATAGCGCAGGCGGGGCCTGTCCCCGGAATCGTCCACCAGAGCGATTCCCTTGGAGCCGCGCCTTACATACCGGCCCATCTTTTCATTCCACAAATCGTACTCTGCACAGGCGGTGGCGTCCGGACGCTGGGCGTAGATCATCAACTGCTCATGGAACGGGTACTTGTAAAGGCGGGAAGCAGTGGTGAGAAACCCTGCCCATTCCTGCCAGCTCCCCGTGAGCTGCGTTGTTACCTTCTCCGCCATCTGTGCATATAGTTCAGCTTTGGTTGGCATAGTGTTCTGTCCTCCTTTCAGTTTTGGGGTAAAAAGGTGGGGTGGCATATTGCCACCCCATCCCTGCGATTATAGTGTTTACTGGTCAAAATCCGGATACAACTCCAGCTCGGCAAACTCGGCATCACTCATGGCCTGGAGCTTGCCCAGTGCGCTGTCTGTCAACTCCCGCAGCTCGGTTTCCTCCGGGGCCAGCTCGCCGCGCATCTCACGCAGGCTGTCGATCAGTCCGGTGCGGCTGCCGGTATTGTAAATGCACATCAGGTTCATTTCCTCAAAAGTAAAGTTTCCCATATCAAATCTCCCTTTCCGCACTCTTTTTGGGCGCTGTCTTTTTGTGTTCTGCCTTGGGCTGGCTTTTCAGCTGCTCCATGACGGACTTTTTCTTTTCCCGTTCCTCCCGATGGGCAGCGGCAGCCAGATCCATCAGGGAAATGGGCTGACCGCTGCGGGCCTGCTGTTCCAGCTCTGCCACCGTAGGCTCTTTTGCGCCATTGTTGATGATACCGTCGATCATGCCGTAATCGTCCTCCACGGCCATCTCCGCATTTTTCAGCGGATTTTCCGGCAGGAATCCGGGGATCTGGGTAAAGCCAACACTGTCACAGTAATGATAGGATACCTTACCATCCTGCTTGATCGCAACGATGTCACTGACACTCATAGAAGGGCTGTGAAAATCCGCCGGTTTTTGCAGATTAAACTGCTCATATAGTTTTTCCAGCTGCTCCGGTACCGTGCCAGACTCCCTCAGCGGAGCAGTGTAAATGAGATCATAATTGCTGCGCTCTATGGAAATATCATGGGACTTTAGCCAGTCCAGATTCATAAAGCGCACATTCTGCGGATCGTCACGGCTCACCTGATAGATAGCAAAGCAATCTCTGTTCTGGGATAGAAATGCCTGTTCGCGTTCCTGCTGATGTTCCTGACGCTCCATGACCTTTTCGTGGAACTGAGGGCTTTTCTCCCATTCCTCACGGTCCACGCCAAAAAGACCGCCATGATCCATGATTTCCTGCGGGTCAAACACCATGCTCTCCGTATTGTCCTCATGCAGCACATAGACGGTCAAACCGGCGGCATCCAGTTCCAGCGCCCGTTCTCTGGTAACAGGGAACATCCCATCATAGGAGTAGCCGTATTCCTGCATATCTGGTGTGGAGACCTGCTCATCCGGCATGGGGTATTCATCCAGTGCCTGCTCCTGTGCTTCCGGCAGCTGGGAAGAAGCAGCCATCTGACTGACCTCTGCCTGCATCTGCTGGTAGGCAGCTTCCTGCAAGGTCTCAATCATGGACAACGGTGCGTATTTTACCGAGTCTCTGCCCAAATCGTTGTCATCACAAATCTGGAGAACTGCCTTCATGCGGGAAATCTCCGGCATATCCAGCTGACCACCATCCAGCTCTTTCATGGATGCGGCATCGTAAAGGGTATAGTCCCAGCCGCTGTCACAGGACTGGATATGAAGATAGGTGGCATTGTCGATCAGAAACAAAGCCTCCTGCTGATTGGCGTCCGCCCCCAGCACTTCCATTTCCGGCATTGCCGTAGCCAGTTCCTTTACCGCTTTTTGCACCAGAGGATTATCACGGTAATAGTCGATTGCCTGGATGGTGTCCAGGTCAATGGTCTGGCCGGTCAAAATCGGAAAAGGTCCTTCATAGTCGCTTCCGTCTTTCAGCTCAAAACCAATGCCCTTGATCCCGTTCATTCGTTCTGCCGGAATCTCCTGATAAATGCGGATTGCTTCCTCCAAAGACAAGTTATCGTGGTATTCTCCGAGGTTTGGAAATTCCATGCACTCTGCTACATAGTAAGTCAGATTGCTGGTTGGCTGCTCTATCGGGGCGGTTTCCGGCTCTGCCTTTGCATGAGGGTCGATTCCGCGCTCTTTGCAGATTTCCTTATAGTGGCGCTCAATGTCGGAGATCAAAGTGCCGGAGGTTTTGTTGATGGTCTCCAAACTGGCTCTCAGTTCTTTCAGCTCCTTGCCTTGACTCCAACTGGCAATATAGCCAAAGCTGTTTTCTCCAGTCTCGATGCCAAAATACTTGCAGACCGCATAGGAGATGCTTTCAGCCTCCACTTCTTCCGTGTGACGATCTTTCCTCTGTTTCTGCAAAAACTGGGAGAGGGTAGAAAAGCCACCGGTAAAATTCAGCCCTTTTTCCTCGGTCAGCATCAAGCGTCCATCTTCCGTCAGTTCCAACGGCTCTGTCAGCAGAACGGAGCCTGCATGGTTTACAACCACTCGTTCTTCCACACAGACCGGATCTCCAGGATCGTAGTCAGAACCACGCAGGTCATAGCAATAAACGCCCTCTGGCAGATTATCGCGAGCAATCCGTCCGTTGGAGAACAGACCAAGTTTATCAAACAGCTCGATCTCCTGATATTGCTCGTCATTGGCAATCTGGATCTTTTTCTGATTGTGGAGCTTGCTGTGAGCAATCTCGTGAACCGTGGCCGAAACCGTCTGCACCTCGCTCATGCCCTGACGAATGGCAATTTTCTGATGATCAGCAGAAAAATAGCCGTCCGTATCGGCGGCCATTGCTTCAAAAGTAATCGGCACCGGTGCGCTGCGGCGCAGGGCCTCCATGAATGCCTCATAATTTGGCACATTGCCGGAAAGGGAGGAAGCAAGCTCCGGCAAAGGTTTCCCGTCGGTCTGGCTCACATCAAAGACCTTGACCGGACGAAACATGGGGATCTCGATTTCTTTTTCCTCTGTAACGATCTTTCCGTCTTTATCCAAAATCGGAGCCTTGGTATCCGGGTCCAGCTTCTGCTCCTCGATTTTCTTCTTATACGGTGTGGGGGCGATGATGGTAATGCCATGCTCGCCCTTTTTTACATGACGCTCAAACTGGTCTTTCCACTTATTGTATCCGGCTACCAAAGTGGCGTCCGGCTTCTGCATATAGATGAGCATGGTGTTGTTTACCGAATAGCGGTGAAATCGGGACATGACGGACAGATAGCGCATATACTTTTCGCTTTCAAACAGTTCTTTGATGCCCTGCTCGATGCCATCTGTGATTTCCCTTAGCCGTTCTCGGTTGGTGGGTTTATTCTCAGCCATGATTTTCAATCTCCTTTCCAAGTGTGTGATTTCTGCTGTGTGTTCTGCAATCCATGCCTTTTGTTCTTCTTCACTTTCATAAAGAAAAAGGTCCAGCAGGTACTCTACATAGGTTTTCTTCTGGATTGCTTCCACAAAGCGGGGGTGCGGTTCTTCCTCCGGTGTCCGGGGAGGATTGTTGGCCTCCCATTTTTTCAGCAGATAGTAGTAATCGGACAGTACGCGGTAACACCGCTGCCGGTCCTCCCGAAACTTTTGTGCCTCGGTTTTTTGCCGGACATATCTCCTGCGGGGAGGGGCCTGACTGTCATAGATCAGGCCAAAGTCCTGTGCCAGTTTCTCCGCCGCTTCTTTTGGGGAGAGGTCAAAGAGCTTTGCGGTAAAGTCGATCACATCCCCATCTTCACCGCAGCCAAAGCAGTGGAATCGCTGGTCTACCTTCATGCTGGGGTTCTTATCATCGTGAAAGGGACAGCAGGCCATACCATTTCGTTTGACCTCGATCCCATAAAACGCTGCCGCTTCTCTGGTGCTGACCGACTGCTTGACCGCTTCAAATACATTCTCTGCCATGTGCCTTTAACTGCCGGACTTTTTCACAGGGGGCTGGTATCCGGCGGCTTTCGCACGCTCACTGGCAGCTTTGCGACGCTCGGCGCTGTATGGCTCCCGGACTGATACACACCGCTTGGGGACGGTAAAGTTATGGGCGTCCTTTCGGGTGATCTGGTCGGGGTGCTTTTTTGCCAGCAGTTCCAGCTTCTCCATCAGATGGGGATCGTGGGTGTAGACCTCAGCCATTGGTTCTGCCTGGTTATAGAGGAGAATGGTTTCCCGTTCCACTAAAGAGAGCTTCATCGGCTGCCTCCTTTCCGCTGGTCAAATTCCAGCTTGAAGTTGGCATACTGTCCATCGTCCTCCAAAACCACAGTGGCATCGTAGGTCTTGCCGGTTTTCTCCGAATATAACCCCGTCACACGGACACGGCCATCGTTCAGCAGCGCAGACACCACAGCCTTGGTCGGCTGTTTTTTCTTGGCAGCCCACCATTTGTTGTTTTTCCAGATTGCAAATTTGCAAGAATCATTCTGACAGAAGAAGCCTTTTTGCAGTTCTGCAACTTCACCGCCGCAGCGAGGGCATTTGCCCACCACCTCACGGGGCGGAGTGAACAGGTACTCAGTTCCCTTGATGACCTGATAAGTCCCCACCAGATCTTTCAGCATGGTGCTGATCCCGTCCAGAAACTCCTCTGGGGCAAGCTGCCCGCGCTCGATCTCGCCCAGGCGGTACTCCCACTCGGCAGTCAGAAGCGGCGATTGCAGCTGTTCCGGCAAGACTGTGATAAGGGAAACTGCATCGTGGGAAGGAAGAAGCTGCACCATTTTCCTGCTCTTTTTTCGTTCCAGAAAACCGGCAGATACCAGCTTTTCCAAAATACCGGCACGGGTGGCCGGTGTCCCCAGACCTTTTCGCTCGGCGTCCTCCGGCATATCCTCTTTTCCGGCAGTCTCCATTGCGGACAACAAGGTATCCTCCGTAAAGTGCTGAGGCGGACTGCTTTTGCCTTCTTTGACGATTGCCGCAGCAACCGAAAGGGTCTGTCCTTCGGTCAGCTCCGGCAGGGCTTTCTCTACGCCCTCTTTTTTCGGCTCTGTATCCTTCATTTTGGCACGATAAGCGTCCTCCAGTGCTTTCCATCCGGGGTGCTTCACCGTTTTTCCTTTTGTGGTAAACTCCCCACCGGCACACGCTGCAATCACAACGGTTTCCGAATAGATATGGGGCTGGGCTACGGCGCACATCAGACGCAGGGCCACCAGCTCCAGCACCGCTTTTTCTCCCGCAGGAAGGGCAGAAAGGTCTGCATCCTTGAGATTTCTGGTAGGGATTACTGCGTGGTGGTCGGTTACTTTCTTATCGTTGATGACCGTCTGCGGATCACAGGTAATGGCGATTCCTTTGCGAAACGGCATAGCATTGGCAACCAGATTCACCAGCACCGGCAGGCTGTCTGCCATATCGCCAGTCAGATAGCGGCTGTCAGTACGGGGATAGGTGCAGAGCTTCTTTTCATACAGGCTTTGCAGATAGTCCAGGGTCTGCTGGGCTGTAAATCCAAGCAGGCGGTTGGCATCTCTTTGCAGAGTAGTCAGGTCATAGAGGGCAGGCGGCTTTTCGGACTTTTCCTTGCACTCCACCTTTTTGATTGTGATATTTGCACCCTGACAGGCTTCTTTCAGCTGCTCAGCAGCAGCCTTATCCGCCATGCGCTCCCCGGATACGGTAAGACCGGGCAGCTCCAGCGCCACGGTATAAAAGGGAATCGGCTGAAAGGTGTCGATCTCAGCTTCTCGCTGGACAATAAGCGCCAGCGTCGGGGACATCACGCGCCCGATGTTGAGGGTTCGGTGATACAGCACGGAAAAAAGCCTTGTGGCATTGATCCCCACCAGCCAGTCGGCCTTGGCACGGCAGAGGGCAGCATCCCGAAGTCCGTCATAATCCGCACCAGGGCGCAGGTTTGCAAAGCCTTCCCTTATGGCAGAGTCCTCCATCGAAGAAATCCAGAGCCTTTTCATCGGCTTCTTGCAACCTGCCAGCTCATAGACGCTACGGAAGATCAACTCGCCCTCGCGTCCGGCATCGCAGGCATTTACCACCTCCGAAACATCCGGGGCATTCATCAGCTTTTTGAGAATATCAAACTGCTTTTTCTTATCCTTTCCCACCACCATCTGCCAATACTCCGGCAGAATAGGCAGGTCATCATATCGCCACTTGGCATACTTGGGGTCATAGCTGTCTGCATCCGCAAGACCGGCCAGGTGGCCCACGCACCAGCTGACACGCCAGCCGTTGCCCTCCAGATACCCGTCCTTACGGACGGTTGCACCGATCACCGCCGCCAAACTCTGGGCAACCGATGGTTTTTCGGCAATTACCAATTTATGTTGAGCCATGATGGTTCCTCCTCTCTTTGAGCCATCGGGACATTTCCCGGTGACAGATACCTACGCAGGGTCTTCCATAATTCCCGCAACCATAGCAGGGGTGGCTGTGGGGTAAAGAAGGAGGACGGGAAGTTTCCTTCCCGCCCTCCGGCCTGCGTGTCATCATGCGTTCATAGGGACTGTCTGTGAAACGGGTCATTTCACACTGTCCTCATCATCTTCTTCTGTGCTGCCCCCGTCAGCATCCGGCTCGTCCGACTCCTCATCCTCGGTTTCCCATTCCTCGGAATCTTCCTCGCCATAATCATAATCGTCCAGACTGTCATTGCCCTTGGTCTTAGGCTTGTTCTTAACGAGCTTCAAGTAGGCAAATACGCCACCGCCTCCCAGCAGAGCCAGCAAAAGGACTATCGCAGCCGGGTTCAATCCGGCAGGCTTCTCCTTTTCCGGCTCCGATGTTTCTGCCGGAGGTTCCGGTGCTTTGCCCGTACATTTACTCTTATCAGTTGCGCAGACCGGGCAGGTCGTATTGACTGCCCCTGCTTCACATTTTGTTGAACAGCTACATACCGCAGGCTTCTCCTCTTTGGGTTTTCCATCTTCCATCAGCGCCGCAAGGTCTGCATCGTCCACCTGATTCAGAAAGTGAACAGCAGTCTCCTTGTCCTCATTCGCCCTATCAATCAGGATGTAAAAGTAATTTCCAGCTTTGGTCGTAACAGTAATAAGCTGCTTATTGCCTCCAAAATCATCCACCAATGCCGCATTCCCCTCCGGTGTAAGTGCCGGTGCCGGTTCTGTTTCTTCCACAATCACATTGCTGTCATTGGTAGAATCCTCTGCCGGTGCCGCCGGAGCCTGTTCTGACCCCTGTGCGAAAGCAGGGATCGTAAAGCCAAATGCCACAACCATTGTCAGGCAAAGGGCGGAAAGTGTTTTGCAAATTCTTTTATTCTTCATAAGCGGTAGCCTCCTGATTATTTGATTCCGACAGTGCTGTATCTCTGCCGTGGTTCATTCCACCGGAAAGCATAGCGTTCAGCTGTGCTGGAGTCATGCGTAACGCACGAACCATCTGAACGATTTCCAGATTCTCTGCCTCCGTTTTCTGTGCTTCCAGGGTCTTGAGCTTTTCCTGATATTCCGCAATCTTCTCACGGGTTTTCTCAATTTCCTGGTCGATACGTTCAATTTTGTTTTTTGCCATAACCGTTCACTCCTTTCCACAAAGTCTGTTACCAGTTCATCAGGCCGTAGCCCTTAATACTTTGATAATTCAGGTCATAACTTTTGATCTTGCAGGCATCGCCGGAATTTCCCTCCACCGTATAAACACGGCTGCCATCCGTACCGATCACGATACCCACATGGTCTGCTGTCCCATCCAAATCCCAATCAAAGAAAATTGCATCTCCGGGAGCCAGATTGTTATAGCCTCTTGCACCCCATTGTCCATGAGACTGGAACCACGGAACGCCCTGCCACTCACAGCCTGCAAAGCGCGGCTCACTTTTTCCAGCCTGGTTATAACACCAGGATACAAAGCAGGCGCACCACTCCACGCGGCTGTCAAAGCCATACCAGCTCCAATAAGGATAGCCGCCCACATTGCCGACCTGACGCTTGGCCAACTCCACCAACTGCGGATTTCCGGGACGGGTTCCATTTACAAACTGTACACCGGTCAAGTCCTCGGAATTGCTCATGTCAGGGGAACCACCGCCAAACAACAGCGGCTTATTGCCCATGGTCTGCCGGTAAACCTGATACATTTCCATCTGCTCCGGGGTCAGTAACTCCGACGCCACAGCGGAAATGGGCTTGCTGGTGAGTTTCACATTCAAAATGTAATACTCATAGGGGACTTCTTCTGAGGTGGTCTCGCCGGTCTCCGGGTCGGTGGAGGTCTCCGTGCGGTAGCGAATCTCCACTTCCTCAGTAAGCGTCAGCTGATACTGTGCTGCAAACACACGCGCCAGCTCTGCCTGAGCGCTCTGCCGGGTATAGCCTTGCAAGACGGCAGACAGAAATGCTGCCAGCTCATGAGGGTCATGGCCGATCATACCAAGGTCATAGCGATACTCGTCATACCCTGGGTGGCTGCTTTCAATGTTGTCGATTTCCTCCTGCAACTGGACTTCTCTGGCTGCATAATCTGCCTCCACTGCCAGCATTTCCGGGTCATCCGACGGATAAGTGGTGCCGGAGAGAACGGAACCGATGCTCTGCGCCATCATGGAGCAGGAGGACATGGTATTCATCAGCATACAGGTAATGAGGAACAAAACCCCTGCCATCAGGAAACCCTTCTTGTGGCGCATGACGAACGCCCCTGCCTGCTGTGCCTTTTCTTTCACCGTCCTTGCGGCTTTTCCGGTTTTGGACGCAGCCTGGGCGGTATTTCCGGCAGTCTGACCGGCGTGTTTGGCGGCGGCATACTGCCTTTTGATGGCCTGCTTTTGCTGCCAGCGGGAAAGCGGATTGCTGGCAAACTGGGGATTTTCCTGCAAAGATTTCTGGTACAGAACATTTACATTTGCCTTTTCCAGTTGGCGCTCTGCCTGTGCTGCTTTGCGGTACGGCTTCAGCTTGTGGCTGCGATAGCCCTCCCGCACCAGATAAGCGCCGGTCTCCACCGCCTCCTCGGACTTGTGGGCGCTTTCCACGCCCACATTGTCCTGCTCTGTTTCCCGGATCTCTTTGTGGAGCTTGCCCGCAACCAGATGGACGGGAGCTTCCCTGACTCCTTGAGAAACTTTGGAAGGTGGCTTTTTCTTGTCCTCAAAGGTCAGCTTCGAGGTCTTTTTTCCGGTATCCGGGTCAATGACCGTCTGCCTGACCTTTTTCTTTGGGATATTGGCCTGCGCCTTATCTGCTCTGGCCGCAGCTTTCTCCGCTTTACGGATCGGCTTTTCCAGTGCAGGGTCAGACCGTTCCTCATCAGTAAAGCGCAGGCGCGGTTCCTTATTCAAACCATTCTCCCAGCATGAGGGAGGACATCATGTAGTGCAGCTCTGCATAAATGGCCATTCCCACCGGATCGTTGAACATACAGCCGGACAGGTAGGCATAAAACTGTGCCACCACATCGGACAGGATCTTCGCTTCGGTTCCTTTCAGAACCAGACCGCCCATACCTTCTTTAGCACGAATGGCGCTCCAGACCTCTGCCAGACGGAGAAGCCCCACCTGACCGGTCTCATTCAGTTCGGCTGCCTGATCTGCCGCCGTGCGGCACTCACTTACCGCATCGGCCATGACTGTAAGCAGCTGGCTGCGCTGGGCATTTACCGCCCTGTCAAAAAACATCAGCGGGTTTTTATTCAAAATGTTGGGGTTCATAATCATTCATCCTCCTTTTTCAATTCTTGAGGTTTGGTGGTCATAATGCGGTAAAGCTCGGTATTCTTCGGGAAGTGGTCTACAAACGGCAGAATCGTGGAGCCATAGAACAGCAGACCCTCGCCCTCACCGGAGTGGGTCACATAGCTAAGCTGGTGCGTGGAAATCCCCAGCTGCTTGGCGAGGATCTGACGGTCTCCGCCTGCCTGGTTGAGCATATACACGAAGTCGGAATTTTCAAAGATATTTTCCACCTCGCGGCTGCTCAAAAGGTCTTTGACATTCTGGGTGATACCTGTCGGAATACCGCCCCATTTTCTGAATCGCTTCCAGATTTCCACCGTATAGGCGGCGGTCTGCTCCTCCTTCAAAAGCAGGTGCATCTCGTCGATGTAGTAGCGGGTAGACTTGTGAGCGGCACGGTTGATGGTAACGCGGTTCCACACCTGATCCTGTACCACCAGCATACCGATTTTCTTGAGCTGCTTGCCCAGTTCCTTGATGTCATAGCAGACAATCCGGTTATCAATATCCACATTGCTCTGATGATTGAACACATTCAAAGAACCCGTTACATAGATTTCCAATGCCGTTGCAATGTACTGAGCTTCTTTTTCTTCCTGCTCCCGCAACAGGTTATAAAGGTCCTCCAAAATCGGCATATTCTCCGGCTTTGGGTCATTGAGATATTCGTTGTAAACCAACCGTACACAACGGTCAATAATGGTTTTCTGCACCGGCTGCAAGCCCTCCTTACCGCCCACGATCAGCTCACACAAGCTGAGGATAAAGTCAGACTTGAGTGACAGCGGGCTTTCATCATCCGAATAGTCCAGATTCAGATCCATCGGATTGATATAGTTGGTTGAAGTAGGTGAGATCTTGATGACCTGCCCATGCAGACGCTCAACAAGAGGTGCGTACTCCGCTTCCGGGTCACAGATAATAACATCATCACTGGTAAGCAAAAAGCAGTTGGCAATTTCTCGTTTTGCGCTGAAGGACTTACCGGAACCCGGCGTACCCAGAATCAGGCCGTTGGGGTTTTTCAGCAGCTTTCTGTCCACCATGATGAGGTTGTTGGACAGAGCATTGATGCCGTAGTACAGAGCTTCTTTCCCGTTCTGGAACAGTTCCTGCGTAGTAAAGGGCACAAAGATAGCTGTGGAACTGGTGGTCAGTCCTCGCTGAATCTCAATCTGATTGAGACCCAGAGGCAGACAGCTCATCAGCCCTTCTTCCTGCTGGAAGTCCAGCCTGGTCAGCTGACAGTTATACTTCTGGGCAATAGAGCCTGCCTGAAAGATGTTGTTGCCAAGCTGACGGGGATTGTCCGCTGTGTTCAGCACCAGAAAGGTCAAAAGGAACATTCTCTCGTTGCGGCTCTGCAAATCCTGCAAGAGTTTTTTCGCTTCACTGCCGTAGGTAGCAAGGTCAGATGGAATGATGTCCATGTCGTATCCGGCACGGACTGCTTTTTTCTGTTCCTCGATCTTGCTGCGGTCCAGGTCGGTAATCTTTCGCTTTACCGTTTTGATGGCTTTCACCTGATCCACCGACTGAATGTGCATACTCACAATGAGCGAGCTTTCCATATCCAGAAAATCAGCCAGCAAACGGTCATTCAGTTCCGGTGCGAGGATCTGCAAAAAAGAAACAGCTCCGTATTTCTTACCCATACGGAACTGCTTGCCGGTGCGGAACTCAAAGGAGCTTGGTGCAATAAAATCCTTTGTGGACAGACCGGAAGGAGCCAGCCAGTCCCATTCAAACTGAAACGGGAGTTGTTCATCCATGTGGAATACCGCATGAAGCTGAAAAAGCCTTTCTTTACCGTCCAGCGTTCTGGCAGCTACACCAAGACGCTTGAAGTTATTAAGTATATCGGTCTCAATACGCTCCAGACGGGGCTTGGCGGCTTTGATGCTGTCCGCGTCGATACCAAAGGTCAGGTATTTGGTCTTGATGAGACCGTTGTTACCTCTGGCCAGCTGATTTTGCAGCATTGTGGTGTATTCCTCGCGGATACTGTCAAAGGCGTCCCTCTGGGGCGGGATGGAAATGGAGTTAGCAAAGGTCTCCTCCGATGCCGCAAGGTTCAAAAAAGACAGCTGGAAATGAATCGAGCTGTCAAAATAATTGAGGAAATCACACCAACCCTCAAAGATTGCCGTCTTATCTTCGTTTTGGGAGAGCTGATAGTTGATGTCCTGAAACTGGATGGTCTTTGTGTAGTGGCTGTCCGATACGCGGCAGATTCCGTCCGGCCACATCCGTTCATAAGGGATACTGTCCTGCGCAGATTTTCCTTTTTTGTCCGTGCGGTTAGCGCGGGCAATGGCCGCTTCGATCTGCTTCTTATCGGCGCGGGACAGTTTTTTCTTTGTCTTTACCGGCTGCACAGTTTTTTCCTCGGTTTTTCCGAACATCCGATGCAGCCATTTTTTTATTGCGGTGAACAATGTCATACACCTCCTTATCGAGCATTTCCTGCCGCTTTAATACGGCATAAAAGTTGTTGGTCTGGTAAGGTCGCTGCTTTGGACGGATCACAGCTACTTTGAGAATGTTGCCCACGATCTTTTCCAGGGGCTGTCCATGCTTTTCGTACATAGCCAGCATAAAGAAGGGCAGCATAACCAGCATCATACACATAGCCGCTACACTGTTTCCGGTAGGTTTTCTGAGCAAAAAGAAAAGCGGTACGCCAATAAGCGCTCCGCCCGTGAAGCAGATAAGCTGCCGCTTGGTCAGATTGAACATGACCTTTGTTTTGACTTTTGTTAAGTCCTTGGGTACGGGTACATAAGCCAATGTGGAAACCTCCTTCCGTTTTAGTGTGCCTGAAAGACTGATTTGGCGAGACTGCCGGTTTTGAACAGCGTAAAACATAGCAGTACGGTGTAGCCCACGCAGCTCCAGATTGCCATGATGATGTCATCTTCCAGAGCGATGTTCTGCACCAGCACAGCATAAATTGCCACGCAGACGATAATGAGAAACGCCTGAAAGCCCAGTGCCAGCAGGGATCGGAGGTAATTCTGTCCCATACCGCCCCATTCTTTGCCCATCATTGCAGCCATTGGAACGGGAGCCACCGAAGTCACAAGGTAGATCTCGATCATACGGCCATAAATAACGATAAAGATACAGATATACAACGCCCACATGGTAATGCCAATAAAGAGGGATTGGAACCACAGTCCGAACAGCGGTCCCAAATCCATTTCCATCAGCCTCGGTTCCAGATCGGTCATAACTGAGGAAATGTCAATGGACGCATCCGAATTGATAATCCCTGCCGCCTGCGCCACCACGCTCTGCGCCATATCAAAGACGCCCATCACGATATTCCATGTGTTTGTGACAATGAGGATGGCGGCAGCTGATTTGAACACCCACTTGAAAATCATCCAGGTATCCACATCATGCAGGTTGTTCTTGTCTGCAATCATCTGGATCAGGTCTACGGTCATCACGATAGCCAGGATCACACCTGCAATCGGCACCATGATGGAGTTTGACAGATTCTCAATCATATTGAAAATACTGCCATTCCATCCCTGTGGGGTCTGTCCTACCTGTACGGATATATCCGCGACCTGTTGGTTTACGCTGTCAAACATCCCCGAAAGGTTGCTCATAATACCGCCCACCAGCATTTCTTTCAGCCAATTTGTCAGGGCTTCAAGTAAGAAATCCATACGGTGTCAACCTCCTTTCCGCCGCCCCCGCAGAACTGCGGGAGCGGCAAGGATTTCATGCAGGAACGCTTAGACAGAGAACAGCCCGGAGAGCAGAGGTACAAGAACCATACCAACAACGGCTACACCAGCACCGGCCATAAGCTGTTTTATCCCCAATTAGGTGTAAAACTCTGCTCGATGGCGGGCGGCGGCGTACAAAAAATCTATATGGTGTTTTTAAGAGAACCGTCCCGGCGGGACAGGTCAGGCAGTGACCTGTTCCACCTCCGGGATGGGTTTGAGATTAAAATGAATTTCGATAGAAATGTGTCTTGTTTTATCTTCGTCAATGCGCTCATGCACGACGATTTCTTTGATTAAGCGGTTGAGGGTGGCTGCGTCCAGCTCTGTGATGTTGGCGTATTCCTGAATGGCTTCCACCCATTGTTTTGCGTCATTGGCAAGCTGGACTTCAT
>OIDU01000484.1_pt1 | contig 18628 bp, 25 predicted proteins | sample 1581481 | NCBI WGS metagenome assembly OIDU01 (sample SAMEA3882519, study PRJEB24775) | human gut metagenome | biome: human-associated habitat; feature: intestine environment; material: feces | place: Netherlands | collected 2009/2010
GTATCATGCTGATCTTTTTTGCTGTTTCTGCCATCTGCTCTCCCTCCTAATCCTTGTATCCGGCTGTGACACGGCTCCCATTGATAAGCTCCACTTCTGCCATGTTTCCACCATGCACCCAGATGCGTGCGATTATTTTTCTATATAAATTTTCATCAAATGTTTCCAGTTCCTTTTTTCCTGCAAGGATGTTTTTGATCTCCTCTGTCCGGAACTCCCCATCCCTGACCTCCAGCGTCCGGTATCGTTCCTCTGCCCTTTCATAGAGCAGTTTCATCAGGTCTGTCTCTGTGCGTTCCTGCTCTTCTTTCATGTGCTGCAGGTTCCGCTCCAGAACCCGGTACTGAGGACTGAGCTTTCCGTTCAGAGAAAAAATCCAACGTATTGTCGATGCCGAATGGAACCTGCGGTATACCAAGAAGCTGAACCGCTTTATAAAAAAGGCCACTCTCAAATATCCTGCTGCGGATCTGGATGATACCATTTATCATCCGGAAAGACAGTTAGATACACACATCATAGAGGAACTTTCTAAATGTGAATGGATCGAACAAGGCAAAAATCTTGTCATCACAGGAAAGACCAGTTCCGGTAAGAGCTATCTTGCTAATGCGTTATGTATCTGTGCCCTGCGCCAGTTCAAAACAGCCAGATATATAAAAGCAAGCCAGCTGATAAACGATTATCCAAGGCTGAAAAGCTGGACAACTATCAGGAAGAGCTGTCAATCTATGCCGGATATGATCTGCTTGTTGTTGATGACTTTGGATTAATGAGCATGGATGTAAATAAGTGCCGTAACCTGTTTGAGGTATTTGACAGCAGGGATCCCCACAAATCCATCCTTATGATTTCCCAGTTTCCGGTATCTTCCTGGTATGACATGTTTCAGGATCATACCTACGCAGAAGCGTGTCTTGCACGCTTACTCAGCGGAGCTTACCGTTTGGAAATGAACGGTAAAAATATGCGAAATATGGAACCTATAAACAAGCAATAAACGGACAGTGCACCGCTGGTGCGAGCCTCTTACACCGCTGACGCGAGAAAGGGGCTCCGTTTATCCGAAATTTGCACTATGAAATAACATGCTAATTACAGTGATACAATACACAGTAGATAATAAGTGATTTTCTATTTATTACTATTAATGCAAAAATACTATCAGTAATATCTTTATTCCTTGAGAGCAGAATATAAATCCACAACGAATCCATCTGGTCACTTTTATCATTTCTCTAATAAAACCAATGACCAAAATACAATTCTTCACAGAACTATATATTCATCTTACCCTAATATTTCATTCTTCGTTCAGATGCATGAAATACTTATATACCTTCAGGCTAATCAATTTTATCATCTCCGTGATGCCATATAAAATCGCTCTCTCTTCCGTATCGTGTACCATATTAATTAAATCCCTACTTTTCTTGCCTAGGCAGAATGTGCAAATCTCGCACTTTGTCAACTGATATCCATCAGGACATAATCGGTTTTAGCTGATTATGATTTTAGGTACGCAAAAAACACATCTGCCAACAAGACGATGTGTTTTTCTATTTTTCAGTTATTCCAATAGTTCACTGCGGAAAAGGTATTTTCCCACCGATACATAGTATGGATTAGCAACTGTTCCTTATAGATGTGCTGTCTTTAGAATCCACAGTCAATGTTTTGACCTCTTTCACCTTTACGAGCATAGTCAAACAGCCCACCACCAAATACTCCCATTCCTCCTCTTCCATAGAGCAATAAGCCAAATAACTGACCATCACGCAATATCGAGTCCTTCCATTAATTATCCGAATGGCTTGGATTCCTCGTTTTCTAGTATTCGTAGAGGACAAAAGGATTCTATTCCAATATGCAGAACGTTAATCCAACATGCAGCTTTCAGAGCTGTCATAGCGTCATCTCGATTTACTTTCACAAGCGTATCGCCTTCATGAATCACAAGCCTTTCATATTTTTCTTAAAAGAGCAGTCTGCACATAATGGAAGCAAAAGCCATGAAAAATCCGCTAATTCTTCTTTATGCAAAATCATTATATCAAATGGACTCATTTCAATATTTTTATTTGCCATTCTATTAACTGCAGCTCCTATTCCCCAAAAAGCTATTGATAACATAAATAAAATTGAAAGCATCCCCATTACAACGGTCATAGACTGAATTTTTTGAGTAAATCCACGAAATGGTATCAATCTATTTTTTTTATATTTCCAATCTAAGTGGTCTCCAATCATTATAACAAGATATGTTGGAACACTCAAAAAAAAGCCAAAAAGAAATAGTAGCAAAAAAAACGTACCGACGAGAACATCCAATCCTTTTCCAATAGGTTGAGCATACATAAGAAAAATACCTACGCCACCCAATAATATTGATACAGTAAATACTGTTATAGTAGATGCATTTCCCTGTAATAATTCATTTTCATTTTTCCTATCAAAATATAGTAAATCGTAAAGGCTGACGGACTCTTGTCATTGTTTCATTTACCTGTGTCTGCTGCATCCCTCCGTTTCTCCCTGTCCGGGCAGGCTCCTCCTGTTCCACTTCTTCCTCCATACAGCACATATATCTGCGGATAATCTTCTCCTCGATTTCCTGCTTGTCCGCATAAGCAACCTTTCTGGCTGACTTTTCCTCTATCTCGTATGGTTCCTCAAAGGTAATGCCCCACTTTAAGAACAGCTTCAGCTTGGTGCGCATGGGATGGCTGCCGGTCTTGGATACGATAAAGTTCCCTTTAGGCAGGGATTTTAATTCGTCCGGCGTCATCAGCGGTCTTTGTATCATCTGGAGGGACTGGCTCGGATCATTCTTCCCCCGGCTGATGGAGCCGGACATAACCGTTTTGTTTCCAAGACTTTTGGACAGCGCCTCTGCGGATTCCGAATTCGGGGCAAAGCCGCCGAAGATGGTGTCCTGGCAGTTATCGATGATGATTTCCGCCCCTTCCTTCCCATAGTTCTTGGTAAGCTGGGCAAGGGACTGTATCATCGGCACAATACTGACTCTCCGGGAACGGGAGGCGGAAAACATCATCTCCGCGCTCTCAATCTTCGGGATGGTACCCACCTCATCCCAATAAAAGACAACCCGGTTATCCAGCTTTCCGCCATTCTCATCCGCCACCACAAGGATTTCCCTGTAAAGCTGCTGTAAGATAAGGGAAATAATAAAATATTTCGTATTGTCCTCCTCCGGCATCACAAGAAATACCGCTGTCTTTTCCCTGCAGAACAGTTCCGCATCGATAGCGGTATCAAAACACAGTATCTGCTCCAGCTCCGAGTCCAGAAAGGAATTCAGTCTGGAAAGGGCGGTGGAGAGAACCGACTGCATGGACTGTTCTGCGGTATTTAAAGCTGCCCCCGCAAACCATTTCGCCTTATGGGTATCGGGAAGCTTTGCCATCAGAAGCTGGAACTGGTTCCTGCCCTTTACTTTAGAGGGCGCCAGCAAATCCTGTATCAGCTTGAACACGCTGATGATGTGCCGCTTTTCATTGGGGCAGAACTCCGCAATCAGCAGGATAGCGGCTGTCAGCACGCCTTCCGCCGCATCATAGAAAAAGGCATTCTGCCCATAGCTGGAGCTGTCAGCCCCTCCCGATGAGATGATAGTCTTGGCTGTTATCTTGGCATACTTCTCCGCCTTTGCTTTGGCGCTTAAGTTGGTGTGGTCGGCAAGGTACTGGTCCATGTACTTGTTCACCAGATGGAGCATGTTGTCGCCATCGCTTCTGGTAGGATTTCTGAGGTCAATCACCGCAGTGTGTCCGGAGTTTCCAAGGATCAGGATATTGGCATTGGTCTTGTCATCGGCTCTCTGGTTAAAGTCCACAATGACATTGCTTCCAAACTTATCCCTGCCGATATAAAAGCCATTCTTATCTGTCTTGCCGGAATAGTTAAAAGGGAACAGATTTGCTACACTGGAGGCAGGGAGTGCCCGTTCAAACTGCTCACGGAACACATTTCTTCCTGCCGGGTGGACACACAGAAAGCCCTGCTTCTGGCGCAGCAGGAGCTTGTCCACATTTAACTTGGAGCGGATTAATTCTGTCAACACCTCCGTCTGCAGCAGTTTCAGCTTTTCCATATCCGGTGCAGACAGTTCAAGAAACACAGCGGTGTGTAAAAGCGGCTCCCGATTCCTGTGCATGGTGGAAATGATGGCCGTCACATCCTGTAAGTTGCTTGCTGCGGTAACCGTTTCCTGTAAGTTCTCTGTGTTCCCCTGTTTCATGCGGTTCTTGTTGGCCGCATTGCTGATGATCTTTTTCTCCTCTGCCGGTGTCACCTGTCTGGTGTAGATTCTTAAGGTAACACCATCCTTTTCCCCAAGGTGTCTTAAAATCGCCTGTTCATCCGTGGCTGTCGGGTATTCACGGAGTGCCCAGACACTCCGGTAGGTATTTCCACAGATATAGTGATCCGTATAAAACTGGATGACTGACGGGGCAATCATATCCAGAAACCCTTTCAGCTTTGCCTCTGCTGTGGATTCTGTTTCCCTGTTTTTCTTTCTGTTTTTATTCATTTAAAATAATCCACCTTTCTCCGTCAAATTCCTCGAATTTTTCGGTTGTCACATTCTGCTCAAAATACACTGCAAGGATTCTTTTGATATCCTCTTCCTCTGCCCTCTTGGATGTAAATCCCTGCTCTGCCAGCATCTTTTCAATGCGGTTTAAGTAGGAAAAAATTTCATTTTCCTTCTTTTCACGAAGCCTGATGATCAGCAGAAACTCCCTTGCTGTTGCCATCTGTACCTGCATGCGGTCTAAGTAATTTGCATCCTTTTCCAGCAGTTTTCTTACCACAGGATTGGTTTCTTCCTCCATCCGCTTCTTCAGATATCTTTTGTTGTCCTCAAAATTCTCTCTGGAATTTAAGCACATCATTTCGATTTCCGTGATGCCCTTAAGCACCGTCATCAGTCCATAAATTCTGGCTGACAGACTCTCCTCCGACAGCACGGAAATGTTGCTGGGCTGGATTAAAAAGTAAACCAGCTCCTCATTCCTGTATGTTCGGATACTGTAATCCGTCACTTCTCTGGTTCCCATCAGTTCTCTGGTGGATTCCATGTTCTTTTTACTCATCCGGTGTGTACCTCCATTCATATTGCTGCTGATCCATGAAAAAATAAGCACAGGCATACCGGATAAAATCCATAATGGTCGTATCCTCCACCTGTATGGTCAGAAAGGCATAGGCTCCTGCGATGACTAACGGGAACCACACCCCTGCATAGGCGAACGCAAACACAGAGAATAAAATAATGATTCCGACAATGGCTAAGTCCTTTAATCCCCACAGCCACATGGTTGCCTTTGCCTTCAAGTTATCGGGATAGATATACATCCTCTTCCTCCTCTCCCATTTTTGATAAGTACATGGCGATGCCGCATAGAATAAAATCTACGCATGGCACCGCCACACTGTTCCCCAGCGCTCTGTATCTTGCACTGTCACTTGCCCTTGGTATGTCCGTCCAGTAATCCGGAAATCCCATCAGCCTTTCGCACTCCAATGGTATAAGTCTTCGTACCAGACTGCTCATATCTACAATGCATTTGCCTTGGTCCACATATTGGTTACTGATCATCTTCTCATCCCCGGCACACAGACTTCCTATGACCTCTTGGTATGGTTTTCGCTCATTTTCCGGAGCAAACACACAATGCCTGTCTTCTGTGGTCAGGGTATAACTGATGCCCTGCTGGTACCCACATCCGTTTCCACCATTCTTTTCCTTCCGGTTTATAATGTTTCCGGCAATGCAGAATGGTTCTTTATTAACGGCAAGGGGTGTATTGTTTCCTCCTGTACCTAGTGCTGATGTAATGGTCTGGGCAACCTCCACAGGACCGGTATACCGGGTGTCTGGTCCGTGATTGTCAAACAGTATCGGCTGGTTATTTCCTGCCATGCCTGCCGCTGCGGTAATGGTCGGACAGTACCCGATTCCGATTTCCACATTCCCCTGACTGGTTGCCATGATAATGGGCGGATTGGAACGTCCGTGTGCAAGCAGGGTTCCGCTCTTATTTTCATGCACATCCATCCGCTCTCCGCCCTGATCCAAAAGACAGATTACATAGTCTTTCTGGGGTTCTGTATGTTTTGGCCTGCCTGCATCAGCAGAGCCTGCTTTAAGATAGCAGGTAATTCCTTTCCCCTCTTTTCGCTTCTTCTGATAATTCCTCCACACGCTGTCGGACTCAAATAATATTTCTCCGGCACTGTATCCTCCAAAATCTGCGACAAGGAAGATGCGATTTCTTCTTTGGGGGACACCCCAAAATTGAGCGTCCAATATCCTCCAAGCGACAGAGAATCCTTCTCCCATAATAATCCCGGCAGGAGTCCATGCCCCTCCCGGCGGTCCAGGTAGAGATATGCCTGCCTCCTTGATGGAGCAGACTTCTTCAAGGACCTTGTGGAAATCTGCTCCGTAGGATTCTCCGCTTGAGAAGGCTCCCGGCACATTTTCCCAGAGCATATACCGAGGTCGAATAAACTCATCTGTCCGTCTTCTATGGTTCCTCATCCTCCTTCCATCCTGTTTTCTCATTTCCTTTACGATTCTGACCTGCTCCATGAATAAGCCGGAACGATCCCCGGACAGTCCTTCCCTCTTCCCGGCCACGGACAAATCCTGACACGGGGAACCTCCTGCAATAATATCCACCACGGGCAGGCTTTCTCCATGCAGTTTTGTGATATCTCCCATGTGCTTCATCTCCGGGAACCGGTATGCCGTTACCGCCATCGGAAAGGGTTCTATCTCGCTTGCCCATACCGGTCTGATACCGTTCATGGTGGCGGCAAGTGGGAAACCGCCGATTCCATCAAACAGGCTTCCTAATTTCATTTCGATAGTATCACCATCCTTATGCGGCCACTGCTTTCACAACAGTTCTGGTCATATTGATGGCGGTCTGGGCTGCATACACACTGCTCATGATGTTGGTCTTGGTGCTGGTATCCAATCCGAACTGTCCTGCAATACGAGGCACCTCTGTGCTGGATAACATGAGTCCTAAACCTAACAATGGATGGTCTTTAAATACCATAAGTCCTGCGGTTAAGATAGTGGACTGCAAAAACGCAGTGATACAGATGCCAATGACCTGCTTGCACCACTGGATAAATCCATCTATGTATCCTCTGGGAACAGAGAACATATAAAGGCTTCCAACCGCTATCTGGATTAAGAGGATTCCACCTCTTTTTAAGTTGGCAAAGAACACTTTGATTACTGCATAACCCATCATGACTGCACAAAAAGTCATCAGAATGGGATTTCCGATTCCCGGAAAAGATGCAGACATTAACACCTGCTGTGCTGTCAGACCAATGCTTTCTGCATTGGTAATGCCCGTAATCGCCGAACCGAACGTTCCTTGCAGGGATACACACAGCGAGTACAGGTTGACCGGTACTACCGTGAACAGACTTACCGCCATAAAACCTTTGATATAATTCATGGCAGTGTCTTTTATGCTTCCCCTGCCTCCCTGATACTCAATGGCACACTCAAAGGCTCCTACCACAAGTCCGACACCAAACAGTGCCCAGCCAAGGTAACTAAAAAAAGTGGTAACTGCGTTTACCCAAGGCAACTCAAACAGTTCCACTCCCATGTTATTCATCATCACAAAGAAATCATTTAGAAACCCTATGATTTTCCCATATATCCAGTCAAGTATCTGGTCCAGGATAGTCTCGGCCACAAAATCAAATATAAACATAGCTTGCCTCCTTCCTGTTTATTGCTCCCTATGTACCCATCTGTATGGTACAGTCCTGTTCTGCCTGCGCCATTACCATATCCTGAAATACAGACATATAATTTTCTAAAGTGTCTGCAACCTTCTGGTACTCTGCCGCACCCGGACGGAACACATACCAATCGCTTTTTCCACTATCTGTCCAGATATGGGGATTGACTCCCTCCTTAAAATTAGGATTGCTTACCTTCTGTTTTCCCCAGATATCCGAAAATTGAAGAAGAATACTATCTACCACTCCTTCTTTTCTGTTGATAACAGATGCCTTTATGCCTGCATAATGGTCACTGACTCCAAGGGTTACAAACTCCACTCTGGCTCTTAAATCTCCGCCAATGGTTCCATAGCACATACGACCTACATATTTCTGGTCTTTTAAAATGGCACTGTCTCCCATAATCTTTTTCAGTTCCGATTCAAAAAAATTCATTTCCGCTTACCTCATTTTGGACATAAAAAAACTATCCTGCCTGATAAAGCGGATAGTTTTTAATAATGTATTTTATTTTGTTTTATAGCATCAGGAAAGGTTCATTGTCTGGCTTTCATTGCATTCCTGCTCCAAAGCCTGATGCTCTGTAATAATCTGACAGCAGTAATCGTTTAAGTCCGGGATATCATTTAACAAGGTTTCCCATAGCGTTTCCTTATCAATTTTACCATAGTTATGAGCCACCACATTTCTTAATGCTTTTATCTGATTCCAAGGTACTTTGTTATATGCACTCTTAAATTCATCCGTAAAATGTGTTGTCAGTTCTCCTATCTGCAACACACAAAGCGCTACCGCATTCTGGTAAATAGAGTTGGAAACGAAGATATCATAATCCCTTCCAAACGTATCCATTGTATAATTGATTTCTGCGCAATAATCTCTGATATGCATTAAGATATCTATATTTCTACTGCCCTGCATATAGCATCACCTCATCCTTCTTTATACTCTCAAGAAATTCATCTGACAGACTTCCTGTAGTCAGTACATCTACTTTTCGTCCTAATGCATCCGACACTTCCGTATAAAAACCGCATAAGGCAAACATTCCTTTCAGGTTCCCTTTTTCAATACGGATGTCTATGTCACTCTGTTCATCAAAATCTCCTCTGGCAAAGGAACCGAACAGATATACCTGTGCAATCTGATATTTCTCCGCAATAGGTGTTACGATATTTTTTATTTCATCAATCGTATATGTTTTTACTTCCATTCTGCATTCCTCCTCTCACTATAATTATACCCGTCTTCTTGATAAATGTCTATGGATAGCCCTCTTTTTTGGGCAGTTTTCCCTTTCCTACATTCCAAGAATTGTCCAGATATAGGCAGGTGCGGTCAGGGTAAAGACCAGACAGGCAAACAGAATTGCCGGAGCTGCCCATTCAAACTGTCCGTGCTTTCGGTAATCAAAATATGCGGTTCCCAGCTTTGCAAAAAAGAATACTGCAAGGATCAAATCAATCGCAGGGAATACAACCTTGTTTACCACCGTCTTAATCTGCGCGGAGGCATCCTTCCATGTCCCCTCAATAGCTCCTGCCACATCTCCTGTTCCGGCTGCACATACCGTAGTGCCAAACATAAGGGAACACACAAGTACCAGCATTACCATCACTAACCATTTCTTTTTCTTCATTTCTCTTCCTTTCTCCTTTCGGTACAGAAAAATACTGCCCGTAAGCAGTCCTTTTCCACTTGTTTTTAGTTACATTGTTATCTGAGGTGTCTGCGTCTGCTCCTGAAAAAGCTCTGCTACCTCATAGATATTGGGGTTCTCATAGAACCTTAAATCTCCTCTGAATCCTATCTTCAGATGGCTGAATTCTTCTCCAAGTTTCCGAATTTCCTCCGGCGCTCCGCCAGGGAACTCCTGATTCCATATCACCCAATCCCCATTCTGGTATCTTGGGGATAACTCCAACACCACATATTCTTCCGGTACAAACTTTGGATATCTCCTTGGAAGTCCGTTTGCATCATAGTAAAGTTTTCCTTCTTCCATGACCGTTAACTCCATTAGTCTTAAGGCATCCTCCAAGGAAGTGCAGAACCAGCATTCTCTATCCTTAAATTTTCTTATCCTCCCATCCTGTAAAATAGGCTCTACGTTCTCCCTTTTTGTGTAGTGATAGAGCAGTCCTTTTGGTCCGTCGATTCTTTCATACGCCATACCGTTACCTTGCCCTTTGTGGTGCTATGTGCCAGTCATCCCATAAATCTCCCGATATCTGTACGGAGTCTGTCAGATTCACACTGAGCATTCCATCCGGTGTCCAGCAGTCCAGTAAGTATGTGTAGACCGTATAGGTACCATTCGGCATCCACACAGGAGTGAAATGTGTTCTTCGGTTATAGGTGGAATAATGGTTATTCCGAAACTCAAACCCTGCATGGTACCCGCTTCTTGTTCTGTCTAGCAATCTCCAATAGGTCTTATAATAAAACTCCGGGAAATAACTGACTGCTGTCTGCGGTGGTGTGGTTGCCGAGGACTGGCCTGTGGATACACTGGCATTTACACTGATGTTCACACCATAGCCACTCTTGATAGTGGTAGCTGTTGCAGTAGGGGATTTGGCATCCGTAGTAAGATCCATTGTTGCTGATAGGGATGCCGAATATCTGTCCAAGCTAAACTCCCACCAGCCTTCGTCCACGTACTCTCCCTCATCTTCCCAATATCCATGACTGCTTTCACAGTCTTCCTTACACTCTTCCGTATGGGAACCTGTTTTCCATTTCCAATCACTATGCCATACCCATTTTTCTTTCCACCAAGGCCTCCATACACTCCATGACGCACTTGTCTTCTGCGGATTTGCAGGAATAATGGCATTGCCTGCATTGTAGGAATCATTTCTGTCATCCGCTACCGGATTGGGCGGTGGATTCCTATCAAGGTCTACGATGTTGGCAGTAATCGTTCCCTTACTTGCACTGCCTCCTCCGCTGACACTCACGTTTATGGTGATATACTGTTCCGTAGACGGTGTATGCCATTTCACCCACACAAGCTGCTGTCCGTCCTCCGGATAATACACATTGTTTACCGTGTAGTTCCTTCCAAGGATACTAAACGTTACACTTACCGGATGGTCGGGATCGCTCTGCCCTCCACTTATGGTGACGGTTGTTACCACATCCGTGTCTACCCGGTACTCATAATCTGCCGCAATCACTTCCGGTGTTACCACCTCATTAAACCTTACAATACCAAGTCCTAATGAACCGATAATCTCATCATCTGAGACCTTCTGGTTCTTACCGCCACCCCAAGCCGGATATCCCAGGTCTGAGGTTTCCAAAAACATGGCGAGGGGCAGATTTTTATGCGTCAGAGACGTCAGCTTCTTTCTTAACATACCACCTCTGACCTGGTTATACATTGCTGCTTCTGTAGCGGTGAATGCAGTTCGTACTCCTTCAAACGTCACATACGCAATAGGTTCCAATAACAACTTATAGTCCCCACCTATCAACGTATCATAGTTCATCCCCACATATCCTGCGATACTTCGTATGACCTGCTCATCTGTAAAATAACTTTTGATAGCGGCTAGACTTGCACTGCCGGAGGATGTGGTAATAATTTTGGGCAGAGACTGGGTAGGATTGATATAACTGTAACTTCCTGTATCCGGTGTTAATACTGTTCCACTCCGGTACTGACTTTTACAGACCTTTCCAAACTGTACTCTAATATCGTTCGGTTGTTTGTTTGTCAGGTCTATGGACGCACTTACTGCACTTCCGTCACTGGCACTAACCACTGTGACTCTGACTCCTTCATCTCCGGTATTCCAGAAGTTTGTGTCCGTACCTTCTCCTAATCCTCCACCGCCATTGTTAATGTTTCCATTGCCTTCGGCATGCACTGTCATGGGTGAGAGTGTAGATAGGATTAACAAAAAGGTCAAGACTAATAACTTAAATCTTTTCATGTTGCCTCCCTTCTAAATGCAGAAAATCACCTGCTGTTGCAAAAAAATTTCTGCATGAAAAAAGCACAGCGTTTTTTGCTGTGCCTCTTTCTTGGTATCCCTAATCCATGATACCTACCTTATTTCCATTCTCATACATATCGTCTGCCACGGTACCGCTTCCACCGCCACCGTTATCTACAACCCATCCAAATCCTTCAATGTAAATCATACCATCTTTGGTATCTCCGGTTTTCGGAGTATCATCCACAAGCGGTTTCGTCCCTTCCGGCTCCTCATACTCTGGTGGTGTATCCGGCTTTGTAGTATCCGCATCCTCTGTTAAGGCAGGCGGCTCCTCCGGCTTTTCATCTTCCGTTTTTTCAGGCGTTTGCTGGATTTCCTGCTTTCCGCTCTCCACGCCATTCTCTGTTTCTGTTTCGATGATTAACTCCTTTGTTTCCTCTGTGCTTTCCGTTTCTTTCTGCACCTGCCCGGTTTCTTCCGTATCCACCATAAGCTCAACCTCTTCTGTAGGTTTACTCTCTTTAGGTAACTCCTGCACCGGTTCCTTGTAAAGCACCCTGCTGATTCCGAAAATCAATAATACGCTCACTGCTACGAGTCCTGCGATGATAAGTCTTTTCTTTGTACTATCTTTCATAGCAATCCCTCCTGTATGTAGTTTTTAAATTTCTTTTTGTCAATCCCCAACCTACCATACAACTTTGCAGAAGTCTATCAAAATGTAATAGGTTGCACGATATCTGTAACATCTTACTAAAATTTCTCTGTATAGGCTGCCCGAACCTTTAGATTTATTGACATATTGGTGATGATCTTTCCGGCAAATCTTACCGGCACCTCCAGTCTGATGGAGGCATCTGCATAATAGGGGCCGCCTCCTGCACCGAGAGCATTATTGTGTATATACACACAAAGATTGCTCAAACAGTACTCCATCTCTCCTCCGTTATTGATTCGAACATATCCCGCCCCGTCCTCTTCCAGTCCGAGTAAAAAACACATTCTGCTGTAAATATCCCCATAATCCACCGAGGGAGAAAACGATTCCCCATCCGGCTCATAGCCTGCGGCATATCCTTCCCTGACACTATGGTAAACCTCGTTATAATTGTCATTAACTGTGGATATGACGGCAGACTCCATTGCATCCTTGATACCTGCAGCGGTAATCACAAGGCGCATGTATTCTGCAACTCCAAGGATAATAATCAGCATGCAGATGGTTACGGCCACCACAAGCGGCATCATATTTCCTTTCCGGTCTTTTAATAGGGCGGCAGTCTTTTTTCTTAACTTCCTCATTTCCAGTACACCTCACTCTTTCCGGAGGCTCTTGCCCGGATGGTTATCGGAAACGAACCAAAGTTTCCAAACAACCCTAAGTCCTTTTGTATGGTAACGGTAACCGTTACCTCTTCATTTAATTGCAGATTCCCGGTTCTTGACCACTGCACAGTCGGGTGGATTCCTGTTCTTTCCTCCAAGACTCTCTGCCTGTTCGAAGTCTCGCTTCCTACCCTTCCGCTGATCTCAGCCTCTCTTGCCAGTTCATCTGCAAAATTGTCTACCTGCATTTTGGTGATAAAGATGGGGAATAACCTTACGCCAAGTGCAATCACTAACATGACACACAGCACCATGACTGCCACATCAATGTACCCCTCTCCCCTCTTATCACGCAATATTTTTCTTATCTGTCTCATTTATACCTCCTGCTAGAACAAGGTTCCCATAGACCTGATGATTTCATAGATGATGATGGCGAAGTAGGTTGCCAGAAAACACATCAGCATGGCAAAAGAATACACTCTTATTTTGGGTGGTATCTTGGCTGCCTTCGCTTTCAGTCTCTGAAGCTCCGTCTGCTTAAAATCATGGGTTAACATCTGGAAGTACACGGCTCCGTCATCTCCTCTTAACACACCGATGAGACCTCTGACCACATCCGATAACTGTGGGGAATTGAGCCTTGCCTCAAAACGGGTTAAAGCTGCCTCATAACTGCTGGAGCGCATATCCGCACACACAATATCCAGTTCTTTTCTGAAGGCTGCCCCGGCATTTTCCTTGTAATGCTCCAGCATGGAAAGCACATCCCTGCTGTTTTTCAGTTCCTGCGTGATAGTAGATACAAAGCGGTATAACTCTTCCTCTATCTGCTCCCTTTTTTCTTTCAGCATTTCATCTGCCTTCTGGATTTCCTTGTAATAAATCATGATTCCCAAGAGAATTACAAATAAAGCAGCCAGCGGAAACACATGCAGTGCCGGAATAATGAGCAAAAAGACACTTCCGGCTTTTAAATATGCGTATGCAGTATAGACTTCCGGTGTCATGCCAAGCCCGGAGGCTCGAAGCACATTTGCCATCCGGTTTTTCTTGTAATCATTCATACGGATGTACTTCGCAATCTTCACGGCTCCATCCATATAAAAGGCATCCAAGGTCTTGGATAACTGTTTTCCTTCCTTACCTGTATCCATCATTACCCTGCTGGTCTTTAAGGTCGGCAGACGTAATAGTCCTGCAAGCAGCAGAAAGAGACCTATAGAAAAGGTCAAAAACACACAAAATAATATCAGATTCATACTGTCTCCTTTCTACGACCTGTATTCTATCGGTTTTGTCAGTCTGATTACATGGGCTGTGGATACAAAAATAATAATGCCTGCAATGCTGAGCATTATCTGCCCCACTACCGTGTGCATCAACGTATGGTACCAATCCTTATTTAAGAAATATAAAAGTGGAATGTTACCTACAACCAGCACTACCATTGTGATAAACTCTTTCCTCGGCTCCATAACCATATATTCCAGTTCTGCATTCACAATACGCATGTCGGACAGTTTGGCCACAATCGGTGTCAGTGTTGTTTTTAGCGATCTGTCATACAGGCAGGCTTTTAAGGCATCCACCCATTCCTTAAACACATCATCCGCTATCCTTGCACGCAGTTCATCCAAGGCCGCCTCCAAGTCAGGATTAATCAGACGGATTCTTGACACAAAATCCTGAAAGATGTTCTTTACCGGCGGATTTAAATATTCCAGATTCTCTTCCACAGAAGTCAGGATATCCTCACTTCTTAGATATGCGGTGGTAATGATGGACAGTGCTGTTTCCAGTTCTGCCGACACATCCTTTTTGAAATGGGACGCAGTCAGCTTAATGTACCAGAAGGGAAGGAACATAAACCCTACCGCTGCGACGGGTACCAGAAAGAAATTCCCAAGCATGGCTGCCCCAGCGGCACCAACAGCAAACAAAACCAATGATACCGTACATAAAAACGGGAAGGTATTTTCCCTGTCGGTAGCCTTTAGGATACTCTGTATCTCTTCCACTTCTCTTCGTAAGAAGGACTTTTTCTTTCTCTGCGTCTGCTCTAAAATCTCCTCTCGGATACCTTTGGGTCCGTCCAACAGCCTCTTAAAAATATTACCGGTAAAATCCGTAAGATTAATGCCCAGCAATAAAAATAAGCCTATGATGATACCCATACAGGCCATTACCTGCATTGTCAGCATACGCTTGCACCTCCTCCCGTAATTTTATTTAGCACTTCCCTAGGCATTCCGTTTTCAAGGAACCTTTTTTTCAGGCTCTCTGAAATACCGCACACCTTTTTATGGGTTCCATTGATGATGAATTTATCTCCTTCCACCCGGTTTTCCGTAATCTCATAACGGAACAGGGAATTAAAATGTCTCTTTCCATCGGGTGTGATTTCACACTCCATGATTTCCATGAGCCTTCTTTTCTTGTTCTCAAGCTGCTTGGTAAATACCACGATGGGGAATGCCTCCGTTACCAAATCCATCAGCACCTCATCATCCATATCGTATTTTCTCTTACACAGGGTTCTCATTCGGCTGTAGGTAGATTCACAACTGTTACTGTGAATGGTGGTAAGCACTGTATGCCCGGTTCTTGCAGACTCCTGTGCGGTGTATGCTTCCGAGCTTCTCATCTCTCCCACACAGATAATCTCCGGGTTGAAACGCAGGGCCATATCAAGGAGCATATCCTGATCGATGTTCTGCTTTTCATTTTCGCTGAATCTGGTCAGGGTATGGATGACACTGTTGGTTACCTTTCCATCCTTCTCCCTAACAAGAGCCAGCTCCCTGCTTCCGTTCTCAATGGTAAAGATACGCTTGTTATCGGGAATGGTAGTAAGGAGCCACCCTGCCAGAGTTGTTTTGCCGGAGCTGGTGGCACCTGCCACACAGATACTGATTCCATAACGCAGACATTCTGCCAGAAAATCTAACATTTCATCGGTAGCAGTTCCTCCATCCACAAAGTCACTCTTTTTGAGGCTCTGTGGATTTACGATTCGGATGGAAGCTGCAATACCCACATCCTCATCCACAAGAGGAGTCTTTAACACCGCAATACGGATATTTTTACTTAAATGCCCAAGGACTGCCGGGGATGCATTGTCAAGCACCATGCCGGACACATGGAGCATTCTTCGAATCACGTTGATGGCATGCTCCGGTGATTCAAAGTGTTCCTCCATTTTCTCACATCTGCCATCACTGTACTGCACCTCAATATCCTTCCATGAGTTGATGTCGATTTCCTCAATGCCTGTTCCGAAGATGTACTTGGTTAAAAAAGAAAACTCTGCCATTTCCGTATAAAGGTCATCGATTAGCTCTTCCCTTGTTTTGCCTTTGACAGTGATGCGGTAATCTGCTATGTACTTTGAGATGTATCTCTTGACCTGCTGTTTTACCTCATCGTTCCCGCCTTCCACCATGAGGGTGGAATACTTGCTGGAGATATACTCCTGCACTTCCTTTAACACATCGGAGAATGCCCTGCCTTTTTCCTCCGGGGAAAAAAATAAGTTCTGGTTATTTCCCATCATACACCGAACACCTCCTTGCTGATTTTCTCTATCTCTTTTCTAAATGCCCGGCTCTCCTTCAGTCCAAGTTCTGCCAACATATCTCCCTCCAGATACTGTGTTTCTACTTCCCTGCTGTGGGGAATCTGAAAGGAAACGGAGCCAAGCACCTGTTCCACGTGACTGCTGGCCTCCTGCTGTTTTACATTGGATGCCACCTTAAGCTGCTTGTCCGCATCCCATTTGTTGTCACGAAGCAGTGGCAACTGTGAGGACAGATAACTGATGGATTTTAAATCACAGTTTACCAGTCTTAAGACCGTATCCGCTTCCATCAGTGCCACCGCCGACAACACATCCGAAGCAATGGTGCTTCCGCAGTCAATAATGACAAAAGGAACCACCTCTCTTGCCTGCTCAATCAACTCCGCTGCCTGTGTCTGGTCATAAGGCGGATAAGTGAACACATTCTCCCCTTTTAACATCCCCACCATACTTAAGTAATCATTCTTTCTGTAGAACATACAGTTTTTCTTAATCAGGTTTTCTGTTACATGAGTGGCAGCAAGGATGCTCCCCAGAGACTTTTCTCCTTCCAAGTCCCCGGCTGCACAGATGCAGGGCAGGGGCGGTGTGGTCATGTCCGCAAAAATTAACAGCACATTTTTCTTTTTTCTGGCAAGATAATCTGCCAGCTTTACGGAAACCGTTGTCTTGCCGGAGGATGGACTCCCCCATACAGCAAGCACTCCACCCTGCACATCTGCCTGTTCCTCATCAAATCCTGTATTTCTCGTAAACAGAGAGTTCTGTTTAAAGTTCACGTTCTATTCCTCCCCATCTGTAGTTGTTTCTTCCTCTGTGGTTTCCTGACCGTCTGCATTCATAACAGGCTGACCGTCTTCTTCAGTCGCACCCTCTTCCTGTAATGCTTCCTCTTCTGCTGCTTTGATTTCATCCAGTACCTGATCCTGTGCCTTGATAAATTCCGAAGCTTTGTCTGCATCTCCACGGAACACTAAGGATAAATGGATTTCTCCCTCGGCTTCCAGTCTGGCAAGGAGTTTACTCTGCTCCTGTCTTACCAGAATGGTTACGGTAGACGGCAGTTCCTTTTCGTCTTCCTCTGACAACTTTTCCCCGGTGTTGGCATCATAGCCGGACTTGGCAGTCACCGCGATAACCTCCACGTATTTGAGTTCCACAGGGATTATGGTTTCTCCACTGCCAAGGTAATCCGGTGCAATGACGGATACGATATCCCCACTCTTTAACTTGCCGGACAAGCCTTCCGCAAAGGTATTGATGGTAATTGACATGGCCTGCTTTTCCCCATTTAAGCTGTAAAGATATTTGTTCTCTGCGGCAGGTTCATCGGAAATCTTATCCGTAAGAATATAATCTCCTGCATACACAGTTGCAGTCAGATATTTTCCCTCCACATCTGCAATATTTCTTATCACGTTTTCCGGCAGGTTATGATTTCCTACCTCTACCTCGTCCAACATACTTCTTGTAATCTCTTCGCCCTCATTTACCTGCCTATTGAAACGGACAATGGTAACCTTCTTGGATAAGCCTGCATTGACAAGGGGTGTAATGGCAAAGCAGATAATCAGGGACACTGCAATACAGAAAATCCCCAGCACGGTTCGATTCTTAAATAATTTCATTTTGCGATTCCTCCTAATAATTTGTTCTTACCTTTGTATATTTCTTGCGGTTCTTACATACTGCAGCCACTACACCAGTGATAACTGCCAGCACACCGGCTACTACTAACATTTTTTTCATGATTACCTCCAATTCTTCACAAAAAAGACACCGCATTTTTTACGGTGTCCTCTAAGTTCATCTATTACATTGTCATATTCGGTTCGGACAACTCCTGCTTTTCTGACATTACCATGTCATATGCAGGCTTTAAAATCTGTTCGAACCTTGCAGTTATATACCTCTTATAAAAGGTTTTCTGCAACTCGGTAATAAAGGGTACTTCCTCAATAAA
>OIDU01000485.1_pt1 | contig 18620 bp, 14 predicted proteins | sample 1581481 | NCBI WGS metagenome assembly OIDU01 (sample SAMEA3882519, study PRJEB24775) | human gut metagenome | biome: human-associated habitat; feature: intestine environment; material: feces | place: Netherlands | collected 2009/2010
GGAAGATTGAACAACTACATAAGATTTTATTTGTGAAAAAGAAAAATACCGCCCACGCAGCGCAGCGATGATTTTGTCGGGTGAAACGGCGGCAAAATAGATCGGGTGTGTTGCGGGGCGGTAAATCTTTTCATGGAGAACAAACCCTCACTGTGTCGCATTTTATTGCGGATTCAGTGGGATTTGTGACAGAGAGTATCATGGTTTGCAAGGTGCGTCAAGATGGTTTTGCAAAATTTATTAAGGGAATGCGGTGATAGTGAGACTTTTTTGAATTGAAGTCGAAGAAAAAGAATGAAAAAGCGTTGTTAAAATTGCTCCTTCAGCAATTTGGCGAAATAACCTATATAAAAATTGGTATTATTGTTTCGGCTTATTCTTCCGATTTGCTCAGATATCGCCAGAGCGTGGTGCGGCTGATGCCTAGCTGGCGGGCGGCGGCGGCGCGGTTGCCGCCGTGGGCTGCTACAGCCTGCTGTACGATCTCCTGGTTGATCTCCTCAAGGGTGCGGTTATCTGTCGCGACAGGGACTCCGGTAGAGGAGGGTGTGTTCCGGTGGGCACGCTCTTTTGCCAGAAGCTCTGCGACCAGACGGCTTTCGATATAGGAGCCGGTGGTCAGGGAGGCCAGGGAACGAAGCAGATTTTTGAATTGTGTATAGTTGTTGGGCCATTCATATTGGCGCAGCATCTCAATAGCGCGAGGCTCAAAACCGGAGATCTGTTTGCCCTGCTCCTGATTCAGGCTGCTCAGATACAGGCTGGCCAGGGACGGGATCTCATCAGAGCGGCTGCGCAGAGAAGGAAGATTCAAGGTCAGACAGCCCAGCCGTTCACAAAGGGCATGGACCAGCGGCGGCGTTGGTTCATTTTCATAGATCGCGCAGGAGAACAACAGCCGGATCCGGCGTGCAAGACCGGTCTCTTCGATCGTGGAAAGCAAAGCGGAAGCCGTTGCTGGCGGGATCGCTTCGTAATTCTGAAAATAGACGGTTTCACCGGTACTGTTCAAGGGCGAAGTATAGTGATCCATCAGGTAACTCCAGCTTTTGTCGGTCATGGACGCGCAATTGATGACCACCATAGGGCGGTTGGTCATGGAGCTGTGCAGATAAAGGTAACGCGCAATCTGCTCTTTTCCGGTGCCGGGTTCTCCACTGATTAACAGCGGGGTCCGCACACAGACAAGCTTTTGAATGCGGGTATCCAGTGTACCCATGGCACCGCTCAGACTGTAAAAACTGTTCATAAATAAGTACTCGCATTCGCCCCGGTTCAGCATCCGGATCCCGGTGCGGCTTGTGTGGAGTGGGATGCGGGATGGAACGCAGTAAAACAGATATCGCCGGACGCTGTTCATTTGCAGCTGCTGTGCTGTAATGCTGTACAGATGATCCCGTTCGGTATAGTACAGTTTGACTGTACCACTGAGCGGGACTTCCCGCAGATGACTGCGTAAAATATTGAGCAGTTCCGCAGAGGGGTCGACGGAACTGCTGTAAAACAAGCTTCCGTCGGTTTCCATCACGATCACACGAGCGTTTTCGTTTTGTGCAATGTTCCGCAAAAAGAGATTTTCTTGCCGCAGGCGTTCAAACCACGAACTGATGCTGACCGCCTGGTCGATCGCCGCATGCAGGCTTTCGACACCAGATGTGATGAGAAAAGCATCAAAGCCCATCTGGCGGGCGATGGTATGGGTCACCATGTCGCACACCACCATCCGGTACCCACCCTGCCGCAGACGCTCCAGCGTATGCTTTACATCTTCTGCACTGTTCACGGTAAGGATGTCCAGATCATAGTTCAGCAGGCTGCACAATGTATGTGCTGATTCGGTGACGCTTGGAAAGCCAACGATCGCGTACAGGTCGGTATAGTTCTCCGCAAGCTTTATTGCGCGCAATACATCATAGACGGAGATCTGGATGTCTACAACAGGGAGATCTGTCACCCGGCGGATTAGATCGGCCGTGCCGCCGCGGGATATGATGCAGTCATAGGTGTTGGGCGGGATATTCTGCACGATCGCCTGCCCCTCATCCAGGTCGCCGGTCTGAACATCCAGGAGTACATTGGGGTATGCCTGCGCCGCATTTTCCATGGCAGTACGCATTCCGTCGTAGGGTGCGATGCCGAGAATGCGTGTTCGGATTTCAACCATTGTGATCCCTCCGTTCAACTTTGTTACGATTATAGCAGACTTTCACCAAAAAGTCTTGACAAATGTGTTTCAAAGTGTAACAATTTTGGCAAAAAGAATACCTGAAAATGCAAAATGTTTAAAATTGAAACGCAACTTGGCGCGGTGAAGGGGTGCCAACGGAAAGATCATGCTGCATAATAAATTTGCAAGCTGAAAAGCAAAACTACAGCTGAAAGGAGGATTTCATGCTGCTGTTACTGATTATTGCAGATGATTTTACCGGTGCACTGGATACCGGCGTGCAGTTTGCGGCTTATGGTGCAGCCACCCGCGTGATGGTAAAAGATCAGGTCGATTTTGCTTCCTGTGATGCACAGGTTCTGGTAGTGGATACCGAGACTCGTCATCTGCCGCCGGAAAAGGCGTATCAGATCGTCGAAGAGCTGACACGTGCTGCCTGCCGGGCTGGCATCCGCTACATCTATAAGAAAACGGATTCTGCATTGCGGGGCAATATCGGCGCAGAACTTGCTGCGGTTCTTCAGGCCAGCAACAACCGTCAGCTGCCGTTCCTGCCGGCGTTTCCCCAAAATGGGCGCACGACACGGGACGGGATCCATTATGTTGACGGTGTTCCGGTCACAGAAAGCCCCTTCGGCGTGGATCCGTTCGAGCCGGTCCGGCATGCACGGATCACAGAACTGCTGGCAGAGCAGACGGATGTACCGGCTGTCAGCTGCCCGCCTCTGCACGAAGGCTCTCCGGTACCGGAGAAGGCAGGCATTCTGGTTTTTGATGCTACGGATGAACAGGATCTGGTCTCGACCGGCCGCTGTCTGTTTGCCGGAGAGGCACCGCAGATCATGGCAGGCTGCGCGGGGTTTGCAGCGGTGCTTCCCCGGCTGCTTGGGCTGGCCGGGATCCCGGCAGAGATCCCCCGGCTGGATCCAAGGCTGCTGGTGCTCTGCGGAAGTGTGAACCCCATTACACTGCGTCAGCTGGATAAAGCGGAAAAGGCCGGGTTTGCAAGAATGCGGCTGACGCCCTACCAGAAGCTGACACCCGGTTACTGGGAGAGCCAGCATGGGCGGGAAGCGCTGAGCAAAATCGAAAAGATGCTGGCGTCCAATGGTCACTGCATCATTGAAACGAACGATGCAGGCAGCAATCAGCTCACCGCTGATTATGCCGCGGCACTTGGCATCGACCGTAAGACGATCCGGGTGCGGATCTCCGGCAGTGTGGGACATCTGCTGGGTGCCATTTTTACAAGCCCGCATCTTGGAACGTTGCTGCTGACCGGCGGAGATACGCTGCTGCAATGTATGAACTGCATTGGCGTGCACGAGCTGGAACCGGTGTGTGAAATGGAATCGGGCGTGGTTCTGGCACGCTTTACTTACAATGGATGCACCCGCCATGTCATTACAAAGTCGGGTGGGTTCGGACAGGATGATCTGCTGATCTGTCTTGCGGATCAGATCGCATGGAACAAAACGGAATGAGCTGGATCAAAACAGCAGGGAGGTTTTTGGAAATGCTTACACAGTATAACCTGAAAATGCCGCATGCAGTTTATGGCGGTGAGAACGCAATGGACAACATCACCGCGATCATCAAGGCGCGGGGCGCAAAAAAAGTGGCAATGTTCACGGATAAGGGAATTGAAGGCGCCGGACTGTTTGCCCTGCCGGAAAATGCAGTCAAGGCGGCAGGTGCAGAATACTATGTGCTGGATGACCTGCCTCCGGAGCCGAGCTACATGGCCGTGCAGAAACTGGTGGACCAGTTCAAAGCGTCCGGTGCAGACTTGATTGTGGCCTGCGGCGGCGGCAGCGTGATGGACGCTGCCAAGCTGGCCAGCGTACTGGTGACGGATGACTACGGCGTCAAGGAGCTGCTGGACAACCCCGGCATGGCACAGAAGTGCGTGCCCATCGTGCTCATCCCTACGACCGCAGGCACCGGCGCAGAGGTCACCCCCAATGCCATCGTGGCTGTACCGGAAAAGGAACTGAAGGTCGGCATTGTCAATGAGAACATGATCGCAGATTATGTCATTCTGGATGCACGCATGATCAAGAACCTGCCCCGCAAGATCGCAGCAGCTACCGGTGTGGATGCACTGGCACACTGCATCGAGTGCTTTACCAGCAACAAGGCAAATCCCTTCAGCGATCTGTATGCGCTGGAAGGCCTGGATCTGATCCTGAACAACATCGAAAAAGCCTGCGATGACCCCGAGGCCATGACGGAGAAGAACCGGATGCAGATCGCCGCTTACTATGGCGGCCTGGCGATCACCGCTTCCGGCACCACTGCAGTCCACGCCCTGAGCTATCCGCTGGGCGGCAAGTATCATATCGCCCACGGCGTTTCAAATGCGATCCTGCTGGCACCCGTCATGCGCTTCAACAGCGAGCATCCGGCAGTTCGCGAGCGGCTGGCAATTGCTTATGACCGCTGCTGCCATGAGGAAAAGACCTGCACCACAGTGGAAGAAAAGACCGCATGGATGATCGCTCGTCTGGAGCACATCGTCAAGCACCTGGACATTCCCACCAGCCTGAAGGAGTTCGGCGTCCCCGCTGAGGACCTCGAGGGTCTGGTCGAGTCCGGTATGCAGGTGCAGCGTCTGCTGGTGAACAATATGCGCCCCGTCACCGCTGACGACGCCCGCAAACTGTATCAGGAGATCATGTAATAGAAAAGGAGAACACGTTATGAAGACCAGCGACATCAAAGGCATTATCCCTCCGGTAATTACCCCGATGAACAACGATGACGAGCAGACCGTCAACCACGAGGCTCTGCGTCAGCAGGTCGAGCGCCTGCTGGCAGGCGGCGTCCACGGCATGTTCCCTCTGGGCACCAACGGCGAGGCTTATGCCCTCTCCTTTAAGGAGAAGGAAGAGATCCTGGCTACCGTCATCGACCAGGTCAAGGGCCGCGTCCCCGTTTACGCAGGCACCGGCTGCATCACCACCGCCGAGACCATCCGCATGAGCAAGCGCGCCGAGGAGATGGGCGCAGATGCACTGTCCATCATCACCCCCAGCTTCGCACTGGCCTCCCAGAAGGAGCTGTACGACCACTATGTGGCCGTGGCAAAGCAGGTCAACATCCCCATCATCCTCTACAACATCCCGCCCCGCACCGGCAACAAGCTCCTGCCCGAGACCGTGCAGGCCCTCTGCCGTGACGTGGACGTCATCGTCGGCGCAAAGGATTCCAGCGGCGACATCGAGAACCTGAAAGCTTACATCCGCCTGACCCGTGAGCTGGACAAGGATGTGGCCATCCTCGCCGGCAACGACGGCGCGATCCTGACCTGCCTGAAAGAGGGCGGCGCAGGCGGCATTGCAGGCCGCGCCAACATCTGGCCTGCCACTGTTGCAAAGATCTACGACTGCTTCAAGGCTGGCGACCTCGAGGGCGCACAGGCCGCTCAGGACGCGATCGCCATCCTGCAGCAGACCTTCAAGTACGGCAACCCCAACACCATCATCAAGACCGCTGTGGCCCTGCAGGGCCACAACGTCGGCAAGTGCCGCGCTCCCTTCAACTACGTCCCCGAAGAGGGTCTGGAAGCCATCAAGAAGGTCCTGGCCGAGAACGCTGCCAAGGGCCTGAACTGAGAAGAGCAAGGAGAGCACTGTTATGAATAAACCTATCGTTGGCATTACGATGGGCGATCCCGCCGGCTCCGGCCCGGAGATCACCATCAAGGCTCTGGCAGACCCGGAGCAGTATACCTACTGCCGCCCCATCGTTGTGGGCGATGTGAAGGTGATGGAGCAGGCCAAAAAGTTCGTTGGCCGCGAGGACATCGTCATCCACCGCTGCGAGAAGGTGTCGGATGCCCTGTTCACCCCCGGCACCATCGATGTGCTGCATCTGGATCTGATCGAGGACATCAGCAAGTTCGAGATGGCAAAGGTGAGCGTGGAGGGCGGCAACGCAGCCTTCCAGTGCGTCAAGAAGGTCATCGAGCTGGCCATGGCCGGTGAGGTGGATGCTACCTGCACCAACGCCCTGAACAAGGAAGCCATGAACAAGGCTCTGGAATACTATCACGGCGAGAAGTCGGACGGCTACACCCATTTCGACGGCCACACCGAGATTTACGCCACCTACACCCACACCAAGAAGTACACCATGATGCTGGCCCACCACGACCTGCGCGTGGTCCACGTCTCCACCCACGTCTCCCTGCGCGAAGCCTGCGACCGGGTCAAGAAAGAGCGTGTGCTGGAAGTCATCGAGATCGCCAATAAAGCCTGCAAGGATATGGGCATCGAGAACCCCCGCATCGCGGTGGCCGGCCTGAACCCCCACTGCGGCGAGAACGGCCTGTTCGGCCGCGAGGAGATCGAGGAGATCACCCCGGCCATCGAGGCTGCTAAGGCCGAGGGCATCACCGGCGTTGTCGGCCCCTGCCCGCCGGACAGCGTTTTCTCTCAGGCCATCGGCGGCTGGTACGACATCGTGGTCTGCATGTACCACGATCAGGGCCATATCCCCCTCAAGACCGTGGGCTTCGTCTACGACCGTGAAAAGCAGGAGTGGAAGGCTGTGGAGGGCGTCAATGTCACGCTGGGCCTGCCCATCATCCGCTCCAGCGTGGACCACGGCACCGACTTCTACCATGCAGGCAAGGGCAACGGCAATGAGCTGAGCCTTGTCAACGCCATCAAGTATGCCGTCAAGATGACCGGCCGCGAGGCGTAAATCTTCCAATAGCTCCTTGCACGCCCGCTTTTGCAGCTCCTGCTGCAAAGGCGGGCGTTTTTTAACTTAACGGACGGAAGGAAAAGTTCTATCCTGAAACGGATAAATCCGGGAAAGGCTGCTGAAATGTTCTAAAATGTTACGCTTTTAATAGAACATTCATGAAATATCCTGGAAATGTTTCAGAATGAAACGGAAACAAGGCGGTTTAGCCGTTGTAAGGGTCTGCCATTTTGAATATAATTTAGACAACAAAAACGAACAAAGACTGTGAAAAGCGGCGACGCCGCAGAAGAAGGCATGAAGTACACAGTCCGGTTCGCTACACGAGAACCCCAAGAGAAAAGGAGAACAAGATTATGAAAAAGATTTCTCGTCGCAGCTTTCTGAAGGTTTCTGGTACTATGGCAGCGGCTGGTGCTCTGGTAGCCTGCGGCGGCTCTTCCTCCACCAGCACCGCAGCTTCCAGTGAGGCAGCTCCTTCCGTTGAGGCAAAGGCTGTGGACGGTCTGCCCGATATGAGCAAAGAGACTCTGAACTTCAGCTCCGATAAGGTCGGTTCTGGCTCTTACAATATGATCGTTGCAATGTCCAAGGTGCTGGAGAAGGCTGGCGGTTTCCAGACTGTCAACGTCAACCCTGACTCTCCTGGCGGTATGGGCGCTCCTTATCTGTTTGCTTCCGGCAACACCGATCTGGCCTTCATCAACGGTGCTCCTGCAAAGTGGGCAATGGAGGAAGGCACTCTGGGCAAGCCTGCTACCAGCGGCTATGCAGCGGTCATCGGCGGCCTGACTGCTGTCTGCTACATCAACTGCGTGTCCAACGCATTCCTGCAGAAGTACAATGTCTCTACCATCGAGGAGATCTTCGAGCAGAAGCTGCCCCTGCGCATCGGCTGCTCCGCAAAGGGTTCCATGGATGCTGAGGGCGCTTACCTGCTGCTCGAGTACTTCGGCGTGACCGAGGACGACCTGAAGAGCTGGGGCGGCTCCATCACCAACCAGGGCGGCGATGCCAACGCAGACGCCATCGCGGACGGCCAGATCGACTTCTACATCGACCACACCTCTTCTGCTTCTTCCACCATGGCTCAGATCGCTACCAGCGTGGATGTCACCTTCCTGCAGTGGGGCGATGACCTGTGCAGCTGGTTCGTCAGCGAAAAGGGCTTCGACCTCATCACCATCCCGGCCAACTCCTTCAAGGGTCAGGATAAGGAGCTGACGCTGCCCGGCACTCCCGACTGCGTCTTCTGCAAAGAGAGCCTGAGCGAGGACGTCGTCTACGCCATCACCAAGAGCCTGAGCGAGAACCGCGACGCTCTGGTGGCCGAGTACAATTCCCTGTCTCCGTGGGAGCCTGAGACCGCTTGGGAAGAGATGAAGCGCGGCGGCTGCCCGCTGCATCCCGGTGCTGAGAAGTACTACAAGGAAGCAGGCTACATGAAGTAAGTTCCGGCTTTGAAAGCTTTCGGCGGAGGCGCTCCGCACGACATCAGATCTATCCTTTGACCGTAGGCAGAGGCCGGACGCTTTGCGGTGTCCGGCCTCTGCTTTCACAAGGGATAATACGGAGGGAAATATGAGCAACGAAAAAGAAACCAAGGTATCGGCTCTCGACGCCAAGGCCAAGGCTCTGGCAAACGAAGAGGACGAAGATACCAAAATCGCCAAGCTGCTGAAGAATATGCCGAAATGGCGCTTCTATTCGCTGGCAGTTCTTACCGTTATCTGGACGGTGTTCCAGCTCTACATCAAGCTGGTCAAGCCCCTTGACCCGTGGTTCCAGCTGCCGCTCCATATGTGCCTTGCACTGGTCGTGGTGTGGCTGTACAATCCGATGGTCGAGAAATCCAAGAGCCACAATAAGCTGTGGTGGATCTACGACATCTTCCTCATCGCGTCCAGCTGCTTCATCTGCTGGTTCTTCCTGAGCCACGCAGAACAGCTCAACTACCGCATCTTCAATGTTGACGTTATGACCACCACCGAGGTCATCGTGGCGGTGCTTCTGGTCATCAATGTCATGGAGGCCGTCCGCCGCGTGGTCAGTATGTCCCTGTTCTGGGTCATCTGCTTCTTCCTTGCTTATGCATGGTTCGGCCAGTATATCCCCGGCCTGTTCCGCTTCTCCGGCATCAGCTTCCCCAAACTGATGGAAGTCCTGATGTACGGCGAGAATGGCATCTTCGGCTCTCCGCTGGTCACTTCTCTGGGCACCCTGTTCTACTTCCTCGTTTTCGGCACCTTCTTCTCCAACTGCGGCGGCGGCGGTGTCCTGATCGACGGCGGCATGAAGCTCAGCGATAAGACGGTCGGCGGCCCCGCAAAGGCAGCTGTCATCTCTTCCGGCCTGCTGGGCATGGTTTCCGGTTCTGCCATCGCAAATGTTTCCACCACCGGCGTTCTGACCATCCCCCTGATGAAAAAGACCGGTTATGACCCCGAAGAGGCGGCAGCAGTCGAGTCTGTTGCTTCCACCGGCGGCCAGATCATGCCCCCCATCATGGGCGCTGGCGCATTCATCATGGCCGAGATCATCGGTGTGCAGTATGCGCAGATCGCAGCAGCAGCCGTCCTGCCCGCTGTGGCCTACTTCCTCGCCGTGTTCATCCTTGTCCACATGATCGCAAAGAAGAAGGGTCTGGGCAAAGACTCCGGCGTACATTACGAAGGCAAGCCCATCCTGCCCCGCGTGTACCGTCTGCTGCCCATCATCGTTTTGGTCATCATGATCATCATGGGCTACTCTCTGCCCCGTTCCGCGATCTACTGCACCATCTTCTCCATCATCATCGCAGCGATCTCTCCTGAGACCCGCATGGGTCCCCGCAAGCTGCTCCAGACTCTGATGGACGGCGTCCGTCAGGCCGCAAACATTGCGATCCCCACCGCTGCCTGCGGCATCATGATCGGCATCGTGGTCAACTCCGGCGTTGCCGTCAAGATCGCAAAGCTCATCGGCACCTCTGGTGAGGGCAGCCTGTTCATCGCACTGCTCATCGCCGCTCTGGGCTGCCTGCTGCTGGGCATGGCACTGCCTACCGTGGCCGCTTACCTGATCGCTGTCACTCTGTTCGCATCGGCTATCCAGGGTCTGGGCATCTCCGCTCTGGTCACCAATATGTTCATCTTCTACTTCGGTGTCGTGGCTCAGATCACTCCTCCCGTCTGTCTGGCATCCTTCACAGCGGCCGGCATCGCGGGTGCAAGCGCATGGAAGACCGGCTGGAAGGCATTCTCCTTCGCCATCACCGCTTTCATCGTCCCCTTTGCATTTGTGTATCGTCCCGCTATCCTGCTGGAAGGCACGATGGTGGAGATCATCATTGCATACTGCATCGTCATTGCAGCCACCTATCTGCTGGCCTGCGGCATCGCTGGCTACCTGTTCCGTCCCCTGAAGATGTGGGAGCGCATCGCCTGCTATATCGTGGCCTTCATCTTCATCCTGCCCAGCTCCATGTCTGATATTATCGGCATTGCTGGATGCGTGCTCATCATGGCTTACTGCTTCATGACGGGCAAGAAGAACGCCAACAAGGCACAGCCTGCCTGATAAGCAGCCCTTCCGAAAACCTTCTTCATAAGCCACAGTTCGGCGAAGCCCCCGCCTCCGGTACTCCCGGAGGCGAGGGTTTTTGTTTGTCCTTTTTGGGGCGGGAAGATCGGAAGAAAGGTCAAGATTTGAACTAAGATTCTTAGCCGCCCGTCAGATATGAAAAAAACTCCCCTCCGGGGGGAGGGGAGCGGAAAAACCAATATCAATCGTCGTCGCTGTCGAGCTTGAGCACGGCGGTGAACGCCTCGCTGGGCAGGGAGACGCTGCCGAGCTGGCGCATCTTCTTCTTGCCCTCCTTCTGCTTTTCCAGCAGCTTCTTCTTGCGGGAGATATCGCCGCCGTAGCACTTGGCCAGCACGTCCTTGCGCATGGCCTTGACGGTCTCGCGGGCGATGATCTTGCCGCCGATGGCGGCCTGCACCGGGATCTCGAACAGGGTGCGGGGAATGTTGTCCCGCAGCTTTTCGCAGATGCGGCGGCCCTTGGCGTAGGCGTTGTCCCGGAACACGATCATGGAGAGCGCGTCCACGGGGTCGCCGTTCAGCAGGAAGTCCAGCTTGACCAGATCGCTCTCGCGGTACTCCTTGAACTCGTAGTCGTAGCTGGCGTAACCGCGGCTGCGGCTCTTGATGGCATCGAAGAAGTCGTAGACGATCTCGCCCAGAGGCAGGGCGTAGTGCAGATCCACGCGGACATCGTCCAGATACTTCATGTCGATGAGCACGCCGCGCTTCTGCTGGCACAGATCCATCAGGGCACCCACGTAATCGTTGGGGGTGTAGAGGTGGACATCCACAAAGGGCTCCTCCTGCTTGACGATGTTGGAGGGGTCCGGGTAGCTGGACGGGTTGTCGATCATCTCGACCGTGCCGTCGTTCAGGTTGACGTAGCGCACGCGGGCGATCTTCGGGTCAACCGACTCGCCGACGACGGCATAGCCGTGGTTCTGCGAGGTGATGAAGCACTTCTCCGTGCCCACCATGCGCACCGGCTGGTTGTGGCCGCGGTGGCCGTACTTCAACTTATAGATCGTGGCGCCAGCAGCCTTGGAGAGCAACTGGTTGCCCATGCAGATACCACAGATGGGCTTGCGGCTGCGGCTCATCTGCTTGCGGATGATCTCCACGGCCTCGGAGCACATGTCGGGATCGCCAGGACCATTGGCCAGGAAGAGACCGTCAAACTCCATGTCGGTATAGTCGTAGTTCCAGGGCACGCGGACCACCTCCACGCCACGCTGGATCAGCTCGCGGATGATGTTGGCCTTGACGCCACAATCGACCAGCACGACCTTGCGGCCCGCACCCTCGTTGTAGCGGACGATCTCCTTGACGGAGACGCGGTCCACGAAGTTGACGCCCTCATAGTCGGCCTCCGGCACGTTGTTGGGCTCATCGTCGAAGAGGATCTTGCCCATCATCACGCCATGCTCGCGCAGCACCTTCGTCAGTTCGCGCGTGTCAATGCCCGTGATGCCAGGCACCTTCTCGCGCTGGAGCCACTCGCCGAGGCTCTCGACGGCATTCCAATGGGAATACTGCTCGCTATAATCAGATACAATCAATGCGGAGGCGTAGATACGGTCGCTCTCCATGAAGTCGGGAAGACCCGTCTGCTTGTCAAATGTGAATGGCGGCACGCCATAGTTGCCCACCAACGGAAAAGTCATCGTGAGAAGCTGACCCGCATAGGACGGGTCGGTAAGGCTCTCAGGGTAGCCCATCATGGCAGTGTTGAACACCACCTCGCCGGCCACGGGCTGCTCGTAGCCGAAGCTCTTACCATGAAACTCAGTACCGTCGCTGAGCTGTAAGGTTACTTTGCGCATTATTAAGAGTTTTGAATTATGTTCTTATAAAAATTGATATAGGCTCTGCAGACCTGGCGCATGCCACCGTCGGTGGGATAGTCGCCCGTGAAGTACCAGTCGCCATGGTTGTAGGGGATGGCCTCATGGAGTCCCTCTATGCTCTGGAAGACCAGTTCCACAGGCGTCGTCATGCCCTGCGGACGCAGCATCTCGACAATCTTGCGGTTGATCTCCTCCACGGTGAACGGCTTATAGACGCCCTTGACGGGGTTTTCCTCGATGGCGCCCTTCGGCTTGCGCAGGGCTTTGAGACAGTTGCTATAGACCTCGCCGAGCACGTCCTCCATGCCCCGCTCCTGGATCAGCGCCACCGTGGCACGGAAGACGCAAAACTCCTCCAGGTGGGCCATGTCGATGCCGTAGTAGTCGGGATAGCGGATCTGCGGCGCACTCGACACCACGACGATCTTCTTCGGATGGAGGCGGTCGAGGATGCGGAGGATGCTCTCCTTGAGTGTCGTGCCACGAACGATGGAGTCGTCGATGATGACCAGGTTGTCCACCCCACCCTCGATGCTCTCGTAGGTGATGTCATAGACGTGACTTGCGAGGTCGTTGCGCGAGTTGCCCTCGGTGATGAAGGTGCGCAGCTTGATGTCCTTCCAGGCCACCTTCTCAGAGCGCACATGCTGGCGCAGGACACTGATGAGGGCCTCGTCGTCCACCTCCTCGACGCTCTCCAACTGGCGCACCTGCTCTATCTTGCGCTCCGTGAGCCAGCGCTCGCAACCCTGCACGAGGCCGTAGAAAGCCACCTCGGCGGTGTTGGGGATGAAGGAGAGCACGGTGTGGTTGATATCGTAATCGACCGCCTTGAGGACGGGATCCGTGAGCTGCTCTCCGAGCTTCTTGCGCTCGTTGTAGATATCGCGGTCGCATCCGCGGGAGAAGTAGATGCGCTCGAAGGAGCAGGCGGCGTCGCCACGCTGCGGCACGATCTGGTGCATGGAGCACTCGCCGGCCTTATTGACGATGATGGCCTCGCCGGGCTGCAGCTCCTGGATGTCCTCACACTCGAGGTCGAAGGTGGTCTGCAGCACAGGGCGCTCCGAGGCGACGACGACGATCTCGTCGTTCTTGTAGTAGAAGCCCGGACGGATGCCCCAGGGGTCGCGCATGGAGAAGAAGTCGCCGCTGCCGGTGATGCCACAGACGACATAGCCTCCGTCGAAGTCGGTCATGGTCGTCTTGAGCACATTGGCCATCTCGACATGGTCCTCGATGTAGCGCGTGATGTCCTGGTCCTTGAGTCCGTTGTCGCGGGCAATGACGAAGTTGCGCTCCACCTCGCGGTCGAGGCGATGGCCCATCAGCTCCAGCAGGATATAGGTGTCGCTATAGATGCGCGGACACTGGCCCTGGCGGGTGAGCTTCTGGAAGATCTCCTCGATGTTGGTCATGTTGAAGTTGCCACACATGCAGAGGTTCTTGGCCTTCCAGTTGTTGCGGCGCAGGAACGGGTGCACATAGGTGAGGCCGCTCTTGCCCGTGGTGGAATAGCGCAGGTGGCCCATGTACAGGTTGCCCGCAAAGGGCAGATGGTCGCTCGCGAAACTGGCGTCGGAAAGCTGCTCGGGCGTGTAGTGGCTCAGCTTCTCGTGCACGATACCGAAGATATCGGTCACGGCGTTCTTGCCCTCCGCCCGCTCGCGGAACATATACTCATTACCCGGCTCCGACTGGAGCTTCACGGCCGCCATGCCGGCGCCCTCCTGGCCACGGTTGTGCTGCTTCTCCATCATCAGATAGAGCTTGTTGAGGCCGTACATCCATGTACCATACTTCTGCTGGTAGTACTCCAGCGGTTTCAGCAAGCGAATCATGGCCACGCCACAATCCTCGTGTATGTTATTCTCCATATATCTTGTTCACGCCCGCCACGTCGGCGACGGGCTTATTTAGACATTATTGCTTTTTTGTTATTCCACCGTCACGCTCTTAGCCAAGTTGCGCGGCTGGTCCACATCCTTGCCTTTGCAGACAGCGATGTAGTAGGCCAGCAACTGCAGGGGAACGGTGGCCATGAGCGGCTCCAGACACTCCAGCGTGTCGGGCAGCTCGATCGTCGCGTCGGCCATCCGGGTGATGTCCTGCTCGCCCTTCGAGACAAAGGCGATGACGCGTCCCTCGCGTGCCTTGATCTCCTGGACGTTGGAGCGCACCTTCTCGTACATCGCGTCATGGGTAGCCACGACCACGACGGGCATGTCGGAGTCGATGAGCGCGATGGGGCCGTGCTTCATCTCGGCTGCCGAATAGCCCTCGGCATGGATGTAGGAGATCTCCTTCAGCTTCAGGGCTCCCTCCAGCGCGACGGGATAGTTGTATCCACGGCCGAGGTAGAGGAAGTTGTGTGCATAGGTGAAGGTACGGGCGAGCTCGGCCAGCTGGTCGCTGAGCTTCAGCACCTCGCGGATCTTGTCTGGGATGTTGGCCAGTTCCTCGATGGTGCGCACATACTCCTCGCGCGCCACCGTGCCCTTGGCGGCACCGAGGGCGAGGGCGAAGAGGGTGAGCACCGTGACCTGGCCCGTGAAGGCCTTGGTCGAGGCCACGCCAATCTCGGGGCCCACGTGGATGTAGGATCCCGTATGGGTGGCGCGGGGGATGCTGGCTCCCACGGCATTGCAAACGCCATAGATGAAGGCGCCACGCTCGCGGGCCAGTTCCACGGCTGCCAGCGTGTCGGCCGTCTCGCCACTCTGCGAGATGGCGATGACCACGTCGCCTGGCCCTACCACGGGGTTGCGGTAGCGAAACTCCGAGGCGTACTCCACATCGACGGGCACACGACAGAACGACTCGATGAGCTGCTTGCCGATGAGGCCGGCGTGCCAGCTCGTGCCACAGGCCACGATGATGATGCGCTTGGCCGAGAGCAGCTCCTTGCGGTAGTCAATGACGGCCGAGAGGGCCACGTGGTTGTGGTCCACGTTGATGCGCCCGCGCATGCAGTTCTCCAGACATTCGGGTTGCTCAAAGATCTCCTTGAGCATGAAGTGGGGGAAGCCCCCTTTCTCGATCTGTCCGAGGTCGATATCGACGGTCTTGACCTCGGGCAGCAGTTTTTCATTATATATATTGACGATCTGCAACTCCTCGCCGGCTTTCATCACGGCGATGTTGCCGTCCTCGAGATAGACGACCTTGTCGGTAAACTCGATGATGGGGCTGGCGTCCGACCCGAGAAAAAACTCCCCCTCGCCTATGCCCACCACCAGCGGGCTCTGCTTGCGCGCTGCGATGATGGTGTCGGGATGGCGACTGTCGAGCAGGGCGATGGCATAGGCGCCTACGACCTGATGGAGGGCCAGCTGGACGGCAGGCAGCAGTTCGATCTGCTTGCGCTCCTGGATGTACTCGATGAGCTGCACGAGCACCTCCGTGTCGGTATCGGAACGGAAACGGACGCCCTTCTCCTCCAGGCGCGCCTTGATCTCGGCATAGTTTTCGATGATGCCGTTGTGGATGATGGCCAGGTTGCGCGACTGCGAGTAGTGGGGGTGGGCGTTGCGCGCCGAGGGCTCGCCATGGGTGGCCCAACGCGTGTGGGCGATACCGATCGTGCCTCGTGTGTCCTTGTCCGCGCAATAGCGCTCCAGATCGGCCACCTTGCCCTTCTCCTTATCGACGCTCAGCACGCCGTCGGGATTGATCAAGGCCACTCCGGCACTATCGTAACCACGATATTCCAATCGCTTCAACCCCTTGATCAGTATGGGGTAAGCCTGTCTTTTCGTTCCAACGTATCCTACAATACCACACATATTCTTTTTAGCTTAAAAGTGTTTTCTAATGAGTGATTGAATAGGGCCAACACGCCACCTTCCTCCGAACGCGTCCTGATCGCGTCGGAAGCTAAAGGGCTGAAACATAGCGCAATAATTTTTTGTTTCCTCTGCCATATTCAAAGTTTGTGCAAAAATACAATTATTTCTTCAAAACGGCAAATTTAAGGCGGTAAATATCACAAAGGATTTCTCCCTCGCGACGTCACGGACCACCACGACGAGGAGAATTCTTGTCCCACGCGCCTATTCTCCTTCGCCCGCAAGGAGCCGACGGGCCAAGACCTGCCCGTATCATGCACAGCGTGTTAAAGTGTGCAATTTGTAGGGGAAAGTTTTGGTGCTGTCAAATAATATTGGTACTTTTGCACACGAAAAGGGTTCTTGTGCAACCCGTTATTTTAGTATTTAGGTATATTTGATTATGTCCATATCGAAAACGAGACAAAAACTAGTTGACGTAGCGCGGCAGTTGTTTGCCAAGAACGGCATAGCCAACACTACGATGAACGACATTGCCAAAGCTTCGGGCAAGGGTCGCCGCACGCTATATACCTATTTCAAAAGCAAGGACGACGTCTATTCCGCCGTCATCGAGTCGGAGCTGGAGCGATTGTCGGACAAGCTGGACGAAGTGGCCAACAAGAAGATCAGTCCCCAGGACAAGATCATCGAGCTCATCTACACCCATCTGAGCATGATCAAGGAGACCGTCATCCGCAACGGAAACCTGCGCGCGGAGTTCTTCCGCAACATCTGGAAGGTGGAGCAGGTGCGCAAGAACTTCGACGAGGACGAGATCGAACTCTTCCGCAAGGTCTATTCCGAAGCCAAGGCCGACGGCGAGTTTGACATCGACGACGTCTATCTGGTCGCCGACATCACCCACTACTGCATCAAGGGCCTGGAGGTGCCGTTCATCTACGGGCGGCTGGGCCACGGGCTGACCGAGGAGACCTCGCGGCCGATGGTGGCGAAGGTGGTCTATGGCGCATTGGGCAAGACGACTTTGAAGCAAGGACAGTAACAACAACAAAATAAAAGATTTATGGGACTTTTAACAGGAAAAACAGCATTGATTACGGGTGCAGCCCGTGGTATTGGCAAGGCCGTGGCGATGAAGTTCGCCAGCGAGGGCGCTAACATCGCATTCACCGACCTTGTCCTCAACGACGACATGGCTGCCGGCCTTGAGGCCACACGCTAGGAGATCGAGGCCCTGGGCGTCACCTGCCGCGCCTATGCGGGCAATGCCGCCGACTTTGCCGAGACCGAGACCGTCGTGAAGCAGATCCACGCCGACTTCGGCAGCATCGACATCCTCGTCAACAATGCCGGAATCACCAAGGACGGCCTGATGCTCCGCATGTCGGAGGCACAATGGGATGCCGTCCTCAACGTCAACCTGAAGTCGGCCTTCAACTTCATCCACGCTTGCGCTCCCATCATGCTTCGCCAGCGTGGCGGATCCATCATCAACATGTCGAGCGTGGTGGGTGTCCACGGCAACGCTGGCCAATGCAACTACTCGGCCTCCAAGGCAGGCATGATCGGTCTGGCCAAGTCTATCGCCCAGGAGCTCGGCCCCAAGGGCGTGCGCGCCAACTGTGTCGCCCCGGGCTTCATCGAGACTCCGATGACGGCCCAACTCTCCGAGGAGATCCGCAAGGGCTGGATGGCCAAGATTCCTCTTCGCCGTGGCGGACAGACCGAGGATATCGCCAACGTCTGCCTCTTCCTCGCCTCCGACCTCTCAAGCTATGTCAGCGGCCAGGTCATCCAGGTCGATGGCGGCATGAACATGTAAGGCACGATGCAGCCACTCTACGAGGACAACCACGTCATCGTCGTCTATAAGGAAGTGGGCGAAATCGTACAGGGCGACAAGACGGGCGACCTTCCGCTCTCCTATACCGTCAAGGAATGGTTGAAGGAGAAATATCAGAAGCCGGGCAACGTCTTTCTCGGTGTGGTCCACCGTCTGGACCGCCCCGTGGCCGGACTGGTCGTCTTTGCCAAGACCTCGAAGGCGCTGAGCCGCCTCAACGATTTGTTTCGCAAGGGTGAGGTCCACAAGACCTACTGGGCCATCGTCCAGCATGAGCCGGCCGAAGCGGAGGGACTGCTGACCAACTGGCTGGTGCGCAACGAGCGACAGAACAAGACCTATGCCTACGACCACGAGGTGGCGGGCAGCAAGAAGGCTATGCTGCGCTACAAGGTCATCGGGCGTAGCGACCGCTACGTGCTGCTCGAAATCCACCTGCTCACGGGACGCCACCATCAGATCCGCACGCAGCTGGCTCATATCGGCTGCCCCATCAAGGGCGACTTGAAGTATGGCGCGCCGCGATCCAACCCCGATGGAGGCATCAGCCTGCTGAGCCACCGCGTGACCTTTGTACATCCTGTGAGCAAACAGCCGATCGATGTCGTCTCGCCCCTGCCCGACGAAAAACTATGGCGGGTGCTGGCCGACAGCAGAACGACGGAAGAATAGGTTGTCAAAAGGCTTATGGAG
>OIDU01000492.1_pt1 | contig 18539 bp, 19 predicted proteins | sample 1581481 | NCBI WGS metagenome assembly OIDU01 (sample SAMEA3882519, study PRJEB24775) | human gut metagenome | biome: human-associated habitat; feature: intestine environment; material: feces | place: Netherlands | collected 2009/2010
CGTTCTTTGTAGAACCAACTCCCTTTTTATGAGCAAAAAACTGAAGGTTCATATTCAACATGTCTTACACCTCCTTGAAGTCTAGAATGATGTACTCATTCCCATAGTCTCTTTGTATTCCTTTTAGTCCCAGAATCATGGAATCCATAAGCAGTGCAACATCACCTGTCGCCGGCTTGTCAAGTCTGTAGTCAATCATACCTGTCTCTTCGTCTGTATCAAGGCTGTACTTAGCATGACACAGCTCTTCAGCGGAATTGATGAAGTTGATCACCAGCGCTGAAACCCCGGCACAGATTATATCATAACCGGAATCTGCAAAACCTGCATGTCCCTTTGACTTAAAGCCCATCTTATGTCCTTTTGAATTCTGATAAACGGTTATAGCTATCATTATCCGTTAATTTTTTCAATCTTAACCTGTGTGAAAGCCTGTCTGTGTCCGTTCTTTTTGTGATATCCGGTTTTTCTCTTGTACTTGTAAACGATAACCTTTTTAGCTCTGCCTTCTTTAACTACAGAAGCCTCAACTGTTGCACCTGCAACTGTTGGATCTCCAACCTTGAGATCATCTCCGCCTACAACTAAAACCTGATCAAAAGTAACCTTCTCACCAGCTTCAACGCCAAGCTTTTCAATGGTAATGATATCGCCTTCAGATACTTTGTACTGCTTACCACCTGTTGCTATAATTGCGTACATATGGCACCTCCTATTTATCATTACTCGCCAGTTACGGTGCTGCAGATATTGCAAACTTAAACCTCACTGTGCGGCATACTCCAGTATACTAACATAGTATCCTCTACCTGTCAAGTAGAATATATGATTTCTTTTAGTGATTTATAACGTTTTTTTCTTGTCAGCTCTACCAAACCTAGTTTTGTTATATCAATAAATGTGCATGTGACACAATCCTTTTTTATTTCTTCTTTCAGTATTTTAATGAGTTCGTTTTTTTCTTCCGGATTTTTCATATTGATAAAATCAATGATTATCATACCTGATATATTGCGGAGCTTAAGCTGTTTAGCTGCTTCTTTTGCGGCCTCTGCATTTACAGAAAAAATACTGTTTGATTTTAATGATCTGCTGCCGCTTGTATTTACATCAATAAATGTAAGTGTTTCCAGCTGCTCTATTATTATATTCGCACCACTTTTTAACCAGACCATCCGTGATGTCAGATTTTCCATAATGGAACGTATACCATACAAAGAAGAAAGACTTATAGCACTGTCATCATATAACTTTAATCTATTACTGATCGCAGAGTCTGACATATAGCTGTAAATATTATCATATAATTCTTTTTGATCGGTCACAACATTTTCAATCCCTGTCATATCAAGGGATTTCAGTTTCATAATGTAATCCTTGCTGCTTTGGTAAAGCTTTGTATAAACGAGTGAATGCGCCGATTTTTCCATAATTGCATTAAAAATACTATAAGTTTTTTTAAAGTCTGCAATAAGCTGTTCATCCGGTATTGATGCCGCACTTGTCCTTACAACAACGCCAAAATTTTCTGCCTCATGCATTTTGCACACGGAATCTAATACTTTCTTTATCTCGTTGGCACGGAGCCTGTTTATTTTACCGGATACTCCTAATGATGTATCAGTTGTCGAGATTATCATATGATCTCCAAATATGCATAACTTCGTAGATGCGACAGGCTCTTTTGTCTTTATTGCGTCTTTTACTATTTGTACAAGGATCTCATCGCCCTCATGGATTCCAGGTTTTTTTGATTTTTTATTTACGTATACAGGATCAGACAGATCATTTAATGAAATATAGCAACTTTGTTTTGGAGATATGTTTACAAATGCTCCGTTTATTCCTTTTAAAATTCTGCCTACCCTTGCAACATAAATATCATTTACTATGGAATCATCCGCTGGGAACAACTGAAAATCTTTATATTTGCGGTTTTCATCTAAAAGACCATACAATATGAAGCTTTTGTTGTTTTTTTCATGATATGTGAAAATAGCCTTATCCATTATGAAATAATCTCTCCCATTTCAAGCAGAGAAATAAGTTCTCCACTCTCATCCCTTGCAAAGACATCATTTCTGTGGATCTGAATTGCAAGTGGATCGTATTCTATATTGCATTTGCCATAAAGTGATTCCAAAACAAATTCCGGTTTTATATTATCAATACTTCCTGTAGAAACTTTTAAGTAAAAATACTGCTTTCCGTCAAGCTCTACAGCCTTGATAGCATACACAAGAGGCTTGATATCAACTTCACGTTCGCTCTTTTTAGTTTTCTTTGTCACAATAAAATCGCTTTTATCCAATAAGTTTGTTTTTATTATATCATTCCATTCACCAGTTGTATGGGGATTTACATATCCGTCTTTGTAAGAAAGATAGTAATCTGCTGCGGCCACAATGGACATGGCCGTTTTGGCTTTTTCAGGCAATTCCACATAACCAGTAACCTCTACTCCATCTACCATCTGCGCATTTAATGCATCAAGACTTTTTTTTGAACTTTCGGTGGAGAGAACTTCTATATCAAAGTATTCACCATCGCTTGTGATACCAACACCCAGAGGTGCCGCAAACGACATTATCTGGTGTGCAGAATAGCCTTCAGAATATTTTATATCAATATTTGCACGCCTTATTGCCTTTTGGAAGAAACGCATCATGTCAAGATGTCCGATAAATTTCATGCATCCCCATTTTTTGAATTTAATCCTAATTTTCATAGCAGACACCTCCTCCGAATTGCTTTGCCCCACAGGCAGAACAGCGCATTCTGCAATTCGGTGTAACCGACTCTGCAAGCGCATTTTTCCATTCTCTTTTCATGAAATCCTTAGAAACCCCTATGTCTATAAAATCCCATGGAAATATTTCATCCAGGCTGCGCTCTCTTTTGGTATAAAAGTCCGGATCGATCCCACATTCCTTAAAGGCATCAAGCCATCTGTCATAATCAAAGTATTCGCTCCATGCGTCAAAATATCCGCCATTTTCGTAAACTTTTAATATCGCATCGGAAATTTTTCTGTCACCGCGTGCCAGAATTCCTTCTAATACGGTAATATAAGCTTCATGCCAGTTGTATCGTATACTCTTTCTGTTGTGCATTTCTTTTACATGGTCATTTACGATTTTGGCACGTCCGAGATATTCTGATGGGTCATACATTTTCGCCCACTGGAATGGAGTAAAAGGTTTTGGAACAAAGAAAGACGTACTTATTGTAATCTGGCATTTACCATTTCGTTTTTCCTTTGGAACCGTGTCATAATAAAGCATGGCAACCTGATCTGCAAGTTCAGGAATTCCACGCATATCCTCCTCTGTCTCGGTCGGAAGACCAAGCATAAAATAAAACTTTACTTTATTCCATCCACCTTCAAATGCCTGTCTTGAGCCATCCATTATATTTTCTACGGTAAGACCTTTGTTTATAACATTTCTAAGCCTCTGAGTTCCGGCTTCCGGTGCAAATGTAAGACTGCTCTTTTTGATGTCCTGTACCTTCTGCATTATATCTAAAGAGAAAGCGTCTATTCTAAGCGATGGTAGGGATATATTTATCTTTTTCTTTTTGCAAATATCAATAAGATAATTTATAAGTTCCTCAAGTTCTGCATAGTCAGATGAGCTTAACGAACTTAAAGAAATTTCCTCATAGCCTGTTGACGCTATAAGTTTTTGGGCAAGCTCTTTTAAACGTTCTACTCCTTTTTCACGGTTTGGACGATATATCATTCCGGCCTGACAGAATCTGCAGCCTCGGATACAACCTCTTTGGATTTCAAGCACAATCCTATCCTGTGTTGCTTTTATAAACGGAACGACAGGAGCTTCCGGGTATACAGAATCAGTCAGATCCATCTGAACCTGTTTTTTTACATTCTTTGGCACATCATCATAGATAGGGTCAAATGAATCTATCGTTCCGTCATTTTTGTATGTGACTGTATACAAAGATGGTACGTATATACCAGGGATTTTTGATGCTTCACGCAAAAATTCATTGCGGTCATATCCGCTTTTTTTCTTTTCCTTGTACAGGTTAAGAAGCGCATCGTAGCTTATTTCTCCCTCACCTATATAAAATATGTCAAAAAAATCAGCGATCGGTTCAGGGTTATATGAACATGGACCACCGCCTATAACTATTGGATCAGATTCGTCCCTGTCAGCTGATTTGAACGGGATCTGTGCTAAATCTAAAATCTGAAGAATGTTTGTGTAGCACATTTCATACTGGAGTGTCATTCCAATAAAATCAAATTCTTTTATAGCATCCTGAGACTCGAGTCCGAATAATGGAATATTTTCTTTTTTCATAATTTCGTGAAGATCCGGCCATGGTGAATAAACTCTTTCGCACCATACATCGTCACGTCTGTTAAACATATCATAAAGGATCTGTATACCCAGATGAGACATTCCTATCTCATAAACATCAGGAAAACACATCGCAAAACGTATGTCTACCTGCGATGTGTCTTTCATAACTGAGTTCAGCTCATTTCCGATATATCTTGCAGGCTTATCTACCTGCATAAGTATCTCATCACTTAAAGCTAATTTTCTCATATATATTTTTACCTCAAAATTAATTATCTTTGTGCAAGTTCATTTGCTATCTCTTCCCATGTGATATTTTTTTCAACCATAAGGATCATGCAATTATACATAAAATCAGATATCTCAAACTTCAGATCATCTTTATCCGAATTTTTGGCTGCTATTACAATTTCGGTGCTCTCCTCACCGAGTTTCTTTAAGATTTCATCAAGTCCCTTATCTAATAGTTCATTTGTATAAGAACCTTCTTTAGGATTGTTCTTCCTGTCAACAATATCATTGTACACTGTTTCTAAGACCCTGAGTGGGTTTTTTTCTACAAATTCTTTTTTTACGATATTGTTAAAGAAGCATGATCTGTTTCCTGTGTGACATGCTGCCCCAACCTGTGAAACCTTTGCAAGAATCGTATCATAATCACAATCTGCTGTGAGTGATTTTACATACTGTAAATGTCCAGATGTAAGTCCTTTTGTCCATAACTCATTACGGCTTCTGCTCCAGTATGTCATGCGTCCGCTGTTTATTGTAACATTAAACGCTTCCTCGTTCATATATGCAAGCATAAGTACTTCTTCGTTTTTATAATCCTGGACGATCACCGGTACCATCCCATCAGAATTTAATTTCAGATCTTCCCACTTAAGATCCGGGGTAAAATTATCTACAAGTATCCCTCTTTCTGAGAGAGTGGTCTTTAAATCCATTATATCGTTTGCCGGATCGTTAATGAATGCGCCGGCAATCCCTCTTACTGTTTCTCTTTTTAAAACATCACATATTTTATCCAGATCGTTGTCCGGCATACATACGACATAAGGGGTGGACGTAAGATTTTCCAGTGCATCTATTATATCTATGTTCAGCACAAGAAGCTCATGGAAAGTATCTTCTATTTCTTCCTGATGTTTAAAGATATAATCAACATTGCTTATGGACATTAAAATCCTGTCTTTTCCGAAACGTTCACTCGCTTCGTTTGCGAGCGAAAGACTTGAATCCTTTGTAGCATTAAAAATAACCTGGAGACATCCGGCATAAAGAAGTTTTTTTACATCCTCTATCCTGTTTATATTGCCACCGGCACATACTTTTACATCAATATTTCTATTTATGTTTTCTATTGTATGTATATTTTTTTCATGTTCATCATCATCTGTAGACAAATCAAATATTATGATCTTATCAATTCCACTGTCGTTGTACAATTGACACAGTGCGTATACATCCTCAAATTCTGTAAAATCTGTTGGAGATTTGACAGCCTTTCCATCTTTAAGATATAAAGTGGCAACAATATTTTTAAATCCTGTCAATTTATAAACTTCCTTTCGTTGACATAATGTCACTTATTCTGCTATCAAAGGAGCATGCATCATCAAGCGCCTTGGCAAAAGCCTTAAACATTGCTTCTATCATATGATGATCATTTCCCGGTGTGATCACTTTTATGTGTAAATTCATTCCGGCGGCATATGATACAGCATAAAAAAATTCTTTTACCATCTGGGTATCCATTGTTCCGACACGTTCAGCGCTAAACTGTGCATCAAACTGCAGATATGGACGTCCTGACAGATCGATCGCACACAGAACAAGTGTTTCATCCATAGGAAGGATAAAGCTTCCAAAACGCTTAATGCCCTTTTTGTCACCGATTGCTTCTTTTATAGCATTTCCAAGAACTATACCACAATCCTCTATTGTATGATGGCAGTCCACATCAAGATCGCCATCACATTTAAGGGTCAGATCAAAAAATCCATGTTTTGAGAACCCTTCAAGCATATGGTTAAAAAATCCTATTCCTGTGTTTATATTTGATTTTCCTGTTCCGTCAATATCAAGTACAAGATCAATATCTGTCTCTTTTGTCTGTCGTTTCACATTTGCAGTACGCATTGCCATAAATCGTAACTCCTTTAATCTTCAAATCTTACTTTAATCGAATTTGCGTGCGCAGTCAACTGTTCACACTGTGCAAATTGCTCAATATCTGTGTGGACCTTCTCAAGAGCTTCACGTGAATATGAGATAATGCTTGATTTTTTGATGAAATCATCAACACTGAGTGCTGAGAAAAATTTTGCTGTTCCGTTTGTCGGAAGCACATGGTTAGGTCCTGCAAAATAATCTCCTAAAGGCTCTGAAGAATATTCTCCGATAAAGATTGCCCCTGCATTTCTGATACGTGTCATGACTGTGAACGGATCCTTTGTAACTATCTCCATATGTTCAGATGCTATTTCATTTACGGCATCTATTGCATCGTCCATATTGTCCGCGACAAGGATATATCCATAATTATCAAGGGATTTCTGGATGATCTCTTTTCTTGAAAGAACTTTTACGAAGCCATCTACCTCGTCAGAAACTTTCACGGCCAGTTCTTTGCTTGTCGTGATAAGTATAGCTGATGCCATCTCGTCATGTTCCGCCTGGGATAAAAGATCAGCCGCAACATATCTTGGGTTTGAGGTTTCATCTGCAAGTACCAAAATCTCACTTGGTCCTGCGATTGAATCAATGCTTACATAACCAAACACCGCCTTTTTTGCAAGGGCAACAAAAATATTTCCCGGTCCTACTATTTTGTCAACCTTTGGAACGCTCTCTGTTCCGAATGCCATAGCTGCTATAGCCTGGGCGCCGCCAACTTTATATATTTCGTCAACACCGGCTTCGTTTGCAGCAACAAGAGTTGAAGGATATACTTTTCCGTCTGCTCCAGGAGGTGTGCACATAACGATTTTATCAACTCCGGCAACCTTTGCAGGAAGTACATTCATAAGAACCGATGAAGGGTATACTGCCTTTCCACCCGGAACGTATACACCGGCTTTTTCAAGCGCAGTAACCTTCTGTCCTAAAATGATCCCATCCTCTGATGTAAACCATGAGTTCTGGAGCTGTTTTTCATGATATTTTTTAATATTTACAAGGGATTTTCTGATCACAGCAAGAAGCTTTTCATCAACTTTATCATAGGCCTCCTGTATTTCTTCTTTTGTAACACGGATATTTGAAGCGTCAATATCAGCCTTGTCAAATTTCTTCGTATAGTCAAATATCGCTTTATCCCGGTTTTCTCTTACATTATTTATAATTTCGTTTACACTGCTCTCATATTCTGTATAGTTGTTCGGACTTCTTTTAAGCAGGTTCTCCAATATGTTTTGTTTTGAATCCTTTGTTAATTTTAAAATTCTCATTTCTGCCTCCATAATATGACAAATGTTATTATTTAATGATTATTTTATTACGGTTTTCAGATCGCTTATCAACTTTGTAATGCGCTCATTATCCATTTTCATACTGACCTGATTTACAACAACTCTTGCAGATAAAGGACATACTTCCTCAAGTACTGTCAGTCCGTTTTCCTTTAAGGTTGTTCCTGTCTCTACTATATCACAGATCACCTCAGAAAGACCGACAATAGGTGCAAGTTCGATAGAACCGTTTAATTTAATAATCTCAACTGTCTGATGTTTTTTATTATAAAAATAATCTTTGGCGATATGTGGATACTTTGTTGCAACACGGATCTGATCGTGGTGCAGGAGCAGTTCTCTGGCACTTTCCGGACCACAGATACACATACGGCATTTTCCAAATCCTAGATCTAGGACTTCATATATGTTTCTGCCCTCCTCAAGTATCGTATCTTTTCCTACAACACCGATATCCGCAGCACCATATTCTACATATGTAGGTACGTCCGGTCCTTTTGCAAGGAAGAATTTAAGCTTTAATTCTTCATTTACAAAAATAAGCTTTCTTGTGTCTGGATCTTTCATTTCCTCACATGTTATTCCGATTTCTTCAAATAACTGTAATGTTTTTTTTGCAAGTCTGCCCTTGCCCAATGCAAATGTTAAATATCTGTCTTCACTCATCACTATTCCTCTATAAACTCAACTTTATTAATATGGTTCGACACCGCATATGCAGCATAATCTTCTTTTGATCTTTCAGTATCTTTAAGTATCATTTCGACATTTATACCCTTTTTTCTCATAAGTGTACATTTTGAAATAGCCTTTTTGAAAGCCGCTTCCTCAAAAACAATAAGTGCAGACTCTTCTATGACAGGAATTTCTATATTTTGTCTCTGTAAAGCCGCCATAAGCTGGTCAACGACTATCGCAAAACCGATTGCCGGTGAATTTTTACCGAAATGGCTTAAAAGATTATTATATCGGCCACCTTTTACTATTGCTTCACCTGTTCCATATGTAAATCCCTGGAAAATAATTCCGGTATAGTATTTATAATCACTTATAAGCCCGAACTCATATGAAACATATTTTTCTATTCCATATGCTGTAATGTATTCCCTTAGACTTTCCAATGTTACAACAGATTTAAGTATGTCAGGATAATTTTTTGCCAACTGCTTTGCATTTTGGAGGTCGTCATCAGATATATCAAAATTGCCTAACAGTTTAAACAGCCCCTTTAGATCATCCTTAAGATCTAATGTGTCGACAAATTCCTCGACTCCATAGAAATTTTTGTTTGATATAAGTTCACGAAGCTGCTCCTCGTCTTCCTCAAGAAGTCCGGCAGCTTTGATCAGTCCGCCAAAATATCCTGAATTTCCGACGGAAATCTGGAACTGTTTAAGTCCTGACTCAAGTAAAGAATCTACAACCATAGACAAAATTTCTGCATCAGCTGAAATCGAATCATCACCTATAAGTTCAGCTCCGCACTGTGTGGTTTCTTTTAATCTGCCCTGATAGTCGGAAGAATTGATAAATGTATTTCCCAGATAACAGAGCTTGACTGGCATATCATCATCCATATAATATTTTGCTGCACTACGTGCTATTGCAGGAGTAAAATCCGGACGCAGTACCAATGTGTTTCCTTCTTTATCAAAAAATTTGTATAAATCCTTTGATGCTATAGTTCCTACCTCGTTTCCGAATATATTAAAAAACTCAAATGTCGGTGTCATTATGTCGTGATAACCGTACTTAAGAAGCGTTTTATGAAGCTTATCCTGAAGATAAAGTTTATTTTTACATTCTTTGTTGTATATATCCCTGACACCATCAGGTGTATGTAATAATTGTTTTTTCATTTTTTCTCACTTTCATATGGTAAAGTAGTATCGTGGTAGCATACTAACATAATATACATATATTGTCAACCCTGCCATGAGTGTTTTATGGTAAAACATTCATTATCAATAAATATTATTTGCGCATATCAAGATCGATCTGCATCGTATCTAAATATGGAATTAACACACCGGGAACCTCTTTTAAAAAGAAGTCAGGATCAAGTTCGTCATATCTGAAGCTTTTCCTTCCACCAGCCTCTGCCCTGTTCCAGAAATACTTAAGCTGCCTGTATGTAAGATAATAATATTTATCCTTATGTGTATAGGAAATAAGGATAAATGCGATTCCATCCTGCTTTTCAAATTCTTCCATAAACTGAACCTGATGTTTATGGATGTTCGCAAGCGGAAATGTGTCAGTATTACATTCTTTAGCATCAAAGCACACAGGAATACCCTGCACTGCACCGATATAATCGACAGTACTTTTCTGTTCAAAGTACGCAAGAGTAATATGTCTTGACTTCTGATCCATCTTTATCGGGGTTATCGGTGTCGGTATCTTCTGGATAAGAGCAAGACCATGTTCCCTGTATTTTTCATTTGTTTTATTTATCATGTCTTCAAGTGTGGAACCTCGAAGACCTCTGGAATTCCATGTTGCCATATTATTTTGTCCGTTTACATAAGTTTTTTGAATACATCAGGTATTTCATCTTTTATTTCCATTCCATCTTCAAACACAACTCTCTGTGCATGCAGAAGCTGGCTTTTGATACCATATTGTTCTTTATATTTATCATTTATTTTTCTGTCACCATATTTGTAGTCTCCTATTATCGGATGACCGATAGATGCAAGATGGGCGCGTATCTGGTGGCTTTTTCCTGTTATAAGGTGAACTTCAAGTAAAGTTCTGTCACTTAATTTTTTAACTGGGCGATACTCTGTTTTTATATGAGCTGATCCGACAGATATTGGATCATCTGATATAAGGACCTTATTTGCCGCTGCATCTTTTGTGAGATATCCTTCTATAAGCATTTCATCCGATACATCACCGCACACCCATGCCATGTAATACTTTTTTATGGTTCTTTCCCTTAAATCTTCTGACAGTTTCTGAAGACCACTTAAACTCTTTCCCATTAATATGATCCCGGATGTATTCCTGTCAAGCCGGTTACAGACTGATGGTTTAAAATTTTTATATTCATCTAATGTTAAAGCACCTATGCCTATCAGATATCCCAGAAGTCTTTCATTAGCGGAAATATCGTCCGTGTCAGCCTTTTGTGATAACATGTTTATAGGCTTTGAGGCTGCAAGGATATCCTCATCCTCATAAATCACTTTAAGTCCGTTAAGCTTTAATGAAGCAAGAAAGTTAAAGTTTTTCTTTAAGGTTTCCTCATCAACCGAGAACTTTTCGAATGTGTCATCGGATAGAAATATTTTTATCACATCCTGATTCTTTAATATTTCTGTCCCGGCTGCCTTTTTCCCATTTAATGTAAAGTTTTTCTTGCGCAGCATTTTGTAAATAAATCCTGTAGATGCATTCGGCAATATTTTTTTCAGATATTTATCAAACCGTTGTCCGGCTTCATTTTTTCCTGCTATAAATTCTTTCATCTTTTCTTTTTATGAACATTCCTTATAGTTTTTTTCTTGTTATTTCTAACTGATTTGTCAGTTTTATTATTATTTTGTGCCGCTGCGTAACCAGAACTGCTTTTTGATTTTCCTTTATAGCCTGTACCATGATTTATATTTCTTGGACGGATAAGACATTTTTTGTCAAATCCGATCAAATCTGTCCTGCCTGCTTTTACAAGAGCTTCATGTACAAGATCATAGTTTTTAGGATTACGATACTGTATGAGAGCACGCTGCATAGCCTTTTCATGCGGATTTGTAGTGACATAAACCGGCTTTAAAGTAGCAGGATCAAGTCCTGTATAGTACATACATGTCGAAATTGTCGAAGGAGTCGGATAAAAATCCTGTACCTGCTCCGGCATATATCCTAAATCCCTTAAATATTCAGCAAGCTCTATAGCTTCTTTTAATGTGGAACCCGGATGTGAGGACATAAGGTATGGAACAAGATACTGCTCTTTTCCTATCTTTTTATTCATGTCCTTGTATGCTTTTACAAATTTATTATATACTTCAACACTTGGCTTTCCAAGCTTGTTTAACACTTCATTTGATATATGTTCAGGGGCAACCTTTAATTGACCGCTGACATGATATTCACATAATTCGCGTAAAAATGTTTTATCCTTATCATAAATGAGATAATCAAAACGGATTCCCGAACGGATAAATACTTTTTTAACTTTTGGAAGTGTACGAAGCTTACGGAGCAGCTCTATGTAGTCGCTGTGATCAACAATAAGGTTTTTACAAGGCTGTGGGAAAAGACACTGTTTTGTCGGACAGGCTCCTTTTGTAAGCTGCTTTTTGCAGGCAGGTGCCCTGAAATTTGCAGTAGGTCCGCCGACATCATGGATATATCCCTTGAAATCCTTATCTTGTGTAATAAGTTTTGCTTCATCTATTATGGATTCATGGCTTCTTGTCTGTATGATCCTTCCCTGGTGAAATGTAAGAGCGCAGAAATTACAGCCTCCAAAACAGCCTCTGTTGCTTATAAGTGAAAACTTCACTTCAGAGATTGCAGGGATACCGCCGGCTGCCTCGTAAACCGGATGATAAGTCCTCATATAAGGCAGGGCATAAACCTCATCCATTTCATCCTGTGAAAGTGGTTTCTGTGGAGGATTCTGCACTACAAGAGTTTTCCCACCATATGGCTCAAACAGCCGTTTTCCGCTGAACGGGTCGGTATTGCAGTACTGTGTATAAAAGCTTTTTGCAAAAGTTTTTTTATCTGCTTTTATCTCATCATAATCAGGAAGTTCGATCGCATCGTATATTATGTCTCTGTCCTTTGTTTTAAAAACCGTTCCGTCTATAAAAGTAATATCTTTTACATCCATCCCCGATGCAAGTGCATCCGCTATCTCTACTATGCTTCGCTCGCCCATTCCGTATGAGATCAGATCAGCTCCGGAGTCAAGAAGTATTGAGCGTTTTACCTTGTTTGACCAGTAATCGTAGTGAGCCATTCTTCTTAAGCTCGCTTCTATTCCACCTATTATAATAGGTGTTGTTTTGTATGTATGACGTATTAAGTTGCAGTATACAACTGTGGCATAATCCGGACGTTTTCCCATTTCACCGCCCGGGGTAAATGAATCTTTTTGTCTTCGTTTTTTTGACACGGAATAATGGTTGACCATAGAATCCATATTGCCAGCTGTAACTAAAAATCCAAGACGTGGTGCGCCAAGTATTGAAATTGATTTGTCATCCTTCCAGTCAGGCTGTGCAATTATACCGACTGTATATCCGTGTGACTGCAATATCCGGGATATGATTGCATGCCCGAACGAAGGGTGATCCACATACGCATCTCCCGTTACATATACGAAATCAAGCTGCTCTATACCCTGCTCTTCCATATCCGCTTTTGATATTGGTAAAAAACCATTGCTCATTGATTTGTTTCCTCTCTAATTATTTATAAGTAAATTTATTTCTTCTATTGTAAGTTTTCTGTATTCTCCGGCTTTTAAATCATCTGATAATACAAGTGGTCCCATCGATATGCGTTTTAAATATGTCACCCTTTTTCCGACTGCTTCAAACATTCTTTTTACCTGATGAAACTTTCCTTCTGTTATTGTTAACTCAATTTCTGAAATCGGTTTACTTTTCAAGATAGTCAATTTAGCCGGTTTTGTGAGCTTTTCCTCACCTATGTCAACCCCTTTTTCAAAAAGGTTAACATCTTCATCTGTTACCATCCCATCTATTTTAGCATAATATGTCTTAGCAACATGCTTTGCAGGACTTAAAAGATTATGTGCCAGTGCACCATCATTTGTGATCAGAAGAAGTCCTTCTGTATCAATATCAAGCCGTCCCACTGGAAACAGATCATCATGAACAGTGTCTGTTATGTAATCCATGACAGTTTTGTGAATATTATCCTCTGTTGCCGAAACGCATCCGGCAGGCTTATGAAACATATAATATTCATATTTTTCATAAACAAGCTGTTTATTATTATAACATACAATATCTTTATCAGTATCTATTTTTGTCTCAGGTTTTGTGATCGTTTCTCCATTTACTGTAACCTTTTGGGACTTAAGAAGTTTTTTTACTTCTGAGCGGGTACCGATACCCATTTCTGATAAAAATTTATCAAGTCTCATATATTTATTTTCCTATCTGATTAATTTTTGTTTGTCAGCTTATACGTTTGATAAGTGCCAGTTTCATTATGTTTTCATCCTGGAGTGTCCGCTCAAGCAGATCACGTATGAAACCATCAAAGAATTCTGCTTTTTCATCCGGCACTGCAAGCTGTGTGTATCCTGTTCCTCTCTGGAGGGAATCGTCAGCAACACAGGTGTATATTTTATCCTCATCCAATGCCTGTCCATTTATAAAAACAGAAAACGGATTTTTATTTATTTTTACATTGTGGCTGAAACCAAGTGTACCAAGAACATGTCCTCTTACGCCTGCTCCTTTTCCACTCTGGTTTACAAAAAAGGTGTCAAACGAATCTATAATTGCACTTTTAATGTCAGCCCCCTTAACAGGGAACCTTGTAGGGTTAAGTTTTGATGGGGACAGCTCAATTAAACGTTTCTTTGAAATGGCACCCTCTGCCGGACCTTCCACAATACCAGAATTGATAAAAGCAAAATCACATTCATACCGGTTGTACAAAGCCTCAGCGATAAAGTTCGTAAGAAGGCTTTCGTTTTCTATACTCCAGTCCATCTTTTTTATTGTAAATAAAGTTTTATCAAGATTTCTTTCTGCAATCTGGCGCTGGCTGTTCCATAGGCTTAATATTTCATCGTCAGGTTTTATTTCATCGGTTATTTTAACGTGTTTGGTAGAAAAACCAGTCACTTTGCCGTTTTCTATATTCAACGTTACTATTCCCAGACATTCTCCACCATAACCTGATTGTATATATTTTTCCTCACAGCATATTGTGTGTGTATGTCCTCCGAGACACAGATCAATCTGAGGTATTTTTTCCAAGATCATATGTTCTACATTTATGCCGCTGTGTGACAATAAAATGCAAAAGTCATACTGACCTTTATTTCGTTTTATTTCATCATTTATCTGTGTAATGGGATCGTTCGTGGAAAGATTTCCCATTTGAAAAAAAACATTGTATTTGCCAGGCTTTAATGATTTGCTGTAATATGGTGATATACCTATGACGAGAAAACGTACTCCACAGCGGTTAAAGATCACACTTCCTGTTATGCCATCCAGCGGGTTTTTATCATTGTCAGTAATATTGCAGGAAAGCATTTTGATATCTTCACCTGCGCATTTGACGAGTGATTTATTTTCAAGATCAATTTCATTATTTCCGACCGCCATAGCATCAACTCCCACATGCTTTAAAATCCTAACTGCTCCAATACCTCTCGTGCCCTGTACAGTTATATCTTTTAAATCGCACAAATCACCGCAATCAAGAAACAAGTCTTCTTTCTTGCGGTGATCTTTGATATATGCAGCAATTCTTGCAATATTTTCGAAATTGCTGTGTAGGTCATTTGTCTGATAAATAGTAAGAGTCATATTTTTCTCCCGGGATATGCACGTTTATATTATAATTTTAACCCAGCAGCAGTTTTTTCTCAATACTACTTTATATTTATTTTTGCATTAAAAAATATACTGTTCACACCTAATGACTATACAATATCCATTCTTATTTCATCAATAATACTTTTATCTCTTAACTTGTGAATTTCAGTTCGTGTGATAAAAAACACCATTCCTATCAAAACGGGAACTCTCTATCAAATCATTTTCAACATCATCTTTGTAGAATTTTCTTATGAAGGACTAATAACAAGTGCTCCATTTGTGCAAGTTGCAAGATCCCACATACTACTCTTTTCCTTTGTAAAAGTGCCGAGGGTACTGTTTTCAAATAAATGTAAGTTTATAATTTTGAACACACAAAATCATATAATGCACGCATAAGTTCTTCACCTTTACGGCATTCGGCAACAAGAGAGATAACCGTATTCTTATCGGGAATAACCCGCCTGCACCAAAGCTATTTCCGAGAGGATCTGTTTCCCACGTTGGACGTTTGATTCCAATATGTGAAAAGAGCCTTGGGGTAAGATAGGAAACAAGGTCACAGCCTGCACGCCTTTGTACAAGTATGCCCGCAAGATACGAACCCACATTATTATATACAAAATGTGTTCCCGGTTTAAATTTAAATGGGATAGCCAAAGACATTTTTACCCAATCATCTTCTTTGTACAGCGGACGCTGCGCACCCATAAGATTGCCATATTAATCCTTCCTGCACAGCAAATCCTACTGCGCAAGACGTAAAACTCTTGGTAGCTGAATATATATTTCTGCGGCATTCTTCTTCACTATGCCATTCAGCTACAGTTTCATTGTCTTTTGTAATCTTAATGCCAAGAACGTTAAGACCTTTGGCTATTTCAATAAATTCAGAAATACTTTTTAAATCAAATTCCTTAATCGGAATTTTTATATATTCATCGTCATATATGGGGGAATGCATATAATTCCATCTTTTACAATTAAATTTCTTGGATGAATAATATAACTTTCCCCTATGCGCTCCTTGTATTTTTCTCTGAAATTATTTAATGAGGTCGTTTTGTATTGCTTTCCTGACTTCACTTCAATCGGAAACATCTTATATTTTAATCTGCTGTTATTGGAAATAATAAAATCTATTTCCATATCATTTCGATGCTTATTTTCATTATAGTGTGTATAAAAATATAATTTATGTCCATTTGCCACCAGCATCTGAGCTATTGCATTTTCATAAAGCATTCCTTCATTAATCTGTAATTTGCCTGCCAATATCTGTTTATATACTTCATCTTCAAGTAATTCATTTTCATCAAATGCATGGCTTACCAAAAGTCCGGTATCACCCATATAACACTTTACATAGCTTCTTGTCTCATTTAATGATAAGCCAACATTCGGATCATTACACAAAAAGCACTCATTGGATATCATAGAATCCGACAGCCAGAAAAAAGTTTCTTCGTACTGGTCTGCGTAACTACCATCCTGCAGCTTTTTGAATACAACTCTTTTTTCATGCTGTGAAAGAAATCCCGGAATCTGGTCATAAATTGCAAGTACCTTACTTCGATACTTTGCATCTATTTTCATAATATCTTCCCGATACAATTTAAGAATGTCCCTTTTTTCTCTATCCGCTTCTGTAAAATCTTTTTTGCTTTCAATAAATGTTACTACAGGCATAGGCATCCCACCAACAAGCATATACTGATGAAACAAAAGCATTGCCTGATTATGCATACTTCTTTCCAAAGGTTCTCTTTTTTCAAAACATTTTTTTATATATTCAACCAGCAAATCTTCTTCTAATGCTATTGCAAATTCTTCAAAATCCAATGGATACATATTGATATGTCTTTCTTCTGACGGTATGACGATGTTCTTTACATTTTCTCTGATAGATATCAATGAACCAGTTTCGATATAATCATATCTTCCATCTGCCACTAAATATTTTATTGCAGCTCTTGCCTGTGGAAACATCTGCACCTCATCAAAAATAATAAGAGAATTTCTCTCTGTCAGTTTTGTTCCAAAATGTGTCTGTAATAACATAAAAAATGTATCCAGATCATTCAGATATTTCTCAAAATACCCCTCAACTTCCTTATCTTTTTTAGCAAAGTCAATCAGAAGAAAACTTTTGTATTCGCTTTTTCCAAATTCTTCGCAGATGGTAGACTTTCCAATACGTCTGGCACCTTCTATCAGTAAAGCTTTTTTCCCCTGACATTCATTTTTCCATTCCAGTAGTTTTTTATATATTTTTCTTTTTAATATCATAGCTCCTCCAGATTATGCGCATATATATTTGTTCTATATTTTATGATTATACGCATATTGTAAATTGTTTTTTGATTATACGCAAGTATTATAACCATATTTTTTATGATTATACGCACATTCTATAAAGTCATATGTTCATGCTTTTCCTCATTTCCAATCATAAATCTTACCTAATTATATCGGGAAAAGCATTTTATATTATATACTGTGTTATTAATTTTCTGGAATTTGCGATGATATATTATATAGTACTGATTCTAAACGGATTTTGAATTTATTTGCAGGGAGGCTTTTATATGTCAATGAATATTAACGGTTTAGGAAATACCTATAATAGTATCAATACAAATAGTAAACAGTATAAGGCATTGAAAGAAAAAGGCTGGTTATCTGGAGTAATTGAAAATGAATCCATGATGTCTCCGGAAGAAAAGATGATATATGAAATATTCGGTGGAAGGGATACGATTATTAAAAATCTGATGAAGCAGTTTGATTCGGACGGAGATTTATTAAATTCAAATGGTGTTGCTGGTATGGATGTTACTGGAAAAGGTACATCATGGCAGAAACTTACAAATGTATCCGAAGAGCATCGTCAAAAAATGTTTGATAATGTGAAGTGGGAATTTATTCAGGAAAAAGGTCTTTCAAATGGTGACACAACAAAGCGTTCCGATATTTTCAAAGATTATCAGTTAAGTGTCAGCAAAGATAAGCGTTTAAGTGGTACATGGACTTTAGAACAATATGAAGGACAGTATAGAGCTGCTATGTATGCGGCAGTAAAATCAGCCAATCCAAATTGGAAGCCCGGACAAGCATTTGATGCAAGCATGGGAGCATCCCAAAGTTTGTGTAAACCTCCAAACTGATGTAAGATAAAATTACTC
>OIDU01000506.1_pt1 | contig 18194 bp, 25 predicted proteins | sample 1581481 | NCBI WGS metagenome assembly OIDU01 (sample SAMEA3882519, study PRJEB24775) | human gut metagenome | biome: human-associated habitat; feature: intestine environment; material: feces | place: Netherlands | collected 2009/2010
AGATTCCGTATTTTCTTAAAACAGAATGTGGACGTCCACAAATTTTGCAACGTGTATATTCTCTTGTGGAGAATTTCTGTTTACGCTGCTGTTTGATTTTCATTGCTGTCTTAGCCATGAAATTTCCCTCCTAACTATTTTGCAAACGGCATGTTGAACTGAGTTAATAATTCGCGAGCTTCTTCATCTGTCTTGGCAGTTGTTACGAAAATAACATCCATACCTCTTACCTTATCGACCTTATCATACTCGATTTCAGGGAAAATCAACTGCTCTTTGATACCCATAGCATAGTTACCACGGCCATCGAATGAGTTAGGGTTGATACCTCTGAAATCTCTTACACGAGGAAATGCTACGTTGAAAAGTCTGTCAACGAATTCATACATTTTCTCAGCTCTCAGTGTTACCTTAACACCGATGATCTGTCCGTCTCTGAGCTTGAAGTTAGCAACGGACTTCTTTGCCTTACAAACGATCGGCTTCTGTCCTGTGATAGCAGCCAGATCAGTCATGATAGCATCGATAACCTTCTTGTTATCCTTATCTGCGCCGCAGCCCACGTTGATAACTACCTTATCAAGCTTTGGGATCTGCATAACGTTAGCGTATTCGAATTTCTTCATCATAGCAGGAGCTACGTCGCTAACATAATATTCTTTAAGTCTAGCCATCGTAATATCCTCCTAATTAAAATTCTTCGCCGCAGTCTGCGTTCTTGCAGACTCTAACTTTAGTACCGTCCTCAAGGAACTTATGAGCGACTCTTGTTGGCTTGCCGCACTTAGGGCAAACTGCCTGTACCTTTGAAGCGTACATTGCAGCCTCAGCCTCAACTATGCCGCCCTGCTCGCCCTGACGTCTTGGCTTAACGTGCTTTGTAGCAATGTTAAGACCCTCAACGATTACCTTTCCCTCCTTAGGGGAAACTTCCAGGACCTTGCCCTTCTTACCCTTGTCCTTACCGGAGAGGATAACGACGGTGTCGCCTGTTTTTACGTGTACCTTATTCATTGTTACGACACCTCCAATTAAAGAACTTCTGGAGCAAGTGAAAGGATCTTCATATAATCCTTCTCTCTGAGCTCCTTAGCTACTGGTCCAAATATACGAGTACCTCTTGGGTTCTTGTCTTCTTTGATAATAACAGCTGCGTTTTCGTCAAAACGGATATATGTGCCGTCTGCACGACGAAGACCCTTAGCTGAACGAACGATTACTGCTTTAACAACGTCGCCCTTTTTAACAACTCCGCCTGGTGTTGCCTTTTTAACAGAACAAACTACAACGTCACCGATGTTTGCATACTTTCTGCGTGTTCCGCCGAGTACCCTGATGCACATAAGCTCCTTTGCTCCGGAGTTATCTGCTACCTTCAGGTAAGTCTGCATTTGTATCACAGTGCGTTCCTCCTTTCAGAATTTAACGTGCGGTCGGCAGAAGTTATCTGCCACCTGCACTATTGCGTTTTAATTACTTAGCCTTCTCAAGAACGTTAACAAGACGCCATCTCTTGTCCTTTGACAGAGGTCTTGTTTCCATAACTTCAACCTTGTCGCCTATATTGCAGACATTGTTTTCGTCATGTGCCTTAAGCTTAACTGTTCTCTTGATGATCTTCTTGTAAAGTGGGTGCTGTACGTTATCCTTGATAGCAACTACGATAGTCTTATCCATCTTGTTGGAAACTACAACGCCAACTCTGGTTTTTCTCAAATTTCTCTCTTCGCTCACAGTTAATCCTCCCTTCGAAAATTACTGAACATTGGACTCTTGCTTACGAATGAATGTCTTTACACGAGCAATATCCTTCTTCACAGCCTGAAGTCTCTTAGGATTCTCCAACTGATTTACAGCGTGCTGGAAACGAAGGTTAAAAAGCTCCTGCTTGAGCTCAGCGAGTTTGCTGTTGAGCTCGTCGACTGTCATATCCTTGATTTCATTAGCCTTCATTATTGCTCACCACCCGTTTCTTGAGTATCTCTTTTAACGAACTTACACTTGATAGGCAGCTTGTGCATTGCAAGACGCATTGCTTCTCTAGCTGTCTCTTCAGGTACTCCTGCGATCTCGAACATTACTCTGCCTGGCTTAACAACGGCTACCCAATACTCAGGTGCGCCCTTACCTTTACCCATTCGAGTTCCAAGAGGCTTTCTTGTTGCAGGCTTATCTGGGAAGATCTTGATCCAAACCTGACCGCCACGCTTGATGTATCTTGTCATTGCGATACGGGCAGCTTCGATCTGATTTGATGTGATCCAAGCAGGCTGAAGAGCCTGAAGACCATACTCACCGTGAGAAACTGTGTTACCTCTCATAGCCTTTCCTGTCATACGGCCACGGTGCTGTTTTCTGAACTTAACTCTCTTTGGAAGCAGCATTACTTGTTACCTCCCTCTTTTTTAGCCTTATTGAAGTCACGCTTACCATTTCTGTTCTGGCGTCTTCTGTCGTTTGACTCTCTCTTGTCTGAAGCAGCAACTTCGCCCTTAAGAACCTCGCCTCTGTATATCCATACCTTAACGCCGATCCTACCGTAAGTTGTGTGTGCCTCAGCTGTACCATAGTCGATGTCAGCTCTGATCGTCTGAAGTGGAATTGTACCCTCGTGGTATGTTTCTGCTCTAGCGATCTCTGCACCGCCAAGACGGCCGCCGCATCTAACCTTGATACCCTTAGCGCCGAGCTTCATTGCTCTGCCGATAGACTGCTTCATTGCTCTTCTGAATGAAATTCTATCTTCAAGATCATGTGCGATCTTTTCTGCAACGAGCTGTGCATTGATGTCAGGCTGCTTTACCTCAACGATGTTGATAGCAACGCTCTTGCCGATCATCTTTTCTACGTTTGCACGGAGCTTTTCGATCTCTGCGCCGCCTCTGCCTATTACGATACCAGGCTTTGCACAGTGGATGTGGATTCTTACCTTCTGACCGCCGTCCTTATCGGCAAATCTTTCGATCTCTACTTTTGGAACGCCGGCGTATACGCACTTATCTGCTGGATTCTTTGATCTTGTATTCAGCTCTTTAAGAATGAAGTTACGAACGTTGTAATCCTCAACCAGTGTATCGCCAAAAGTACCCTTTTCTGCAAACCAGCGGGAGTCCCAATTCTTAATCACACCGACACGAAGTCCGTGTGGATTTACTTTCTGTCCCATAGTTTACCTCCTCTTTCAGCTTATTCCTTTTCCTTAAGAACGATCGTAACGTGTGATGTTCTCTTAAGGATTCTATATGCTCTGCCTTGTGCTCTTGGCATGATTCTCTTCATTATCGGTCCTGGACAAACATAGCACTCTGCAACGTAAAGGTTGTTCTTATCCATGTTATGGTTGTTCTCAGCGTTGTGAGCGGCGGACTTCAGAAGCTTCTCAAGATATTCACTTGCAGCCTTTGGTGTATGCTTTACTGTTGCCATTGCAACATCATAGTCTTTTCCTCTGATCAGATCGAGAACGATCTGTACCTTACGAGGAGCAATACGAGCATTTCTCAGAATTGCTTTTGCTTCCATTTGTATTCCTCCTTCCGCACTACTTACCGTTGTTTGAGGTCTTTGAACCTGCATGACCCTTGAATGTTCTTGTTGGAGCGAACTCTCCCAGCTTGTGACCAACCATGTCCTCTGTTACATATACAGGAACGTGCTTACGTCCGTCGTGAACTGCGAATGTGTGACCAACGAATTCAGGGAATATTGTAGAAGCTCTGCTCCATGTCTTGAGCACCTTCTTCTCGCCTGCATCGTTCATTGCCTTAACTCTCTTGTAAAGGACCTCCTGTACGTATGGTCCCTTCTTGACACTTCTACCCATTGATCATCTGCCTCCTTTCAGCATTACTTACCGTTTCTGCGTTTTACGATAAACTTATCGGAGCGATGATGCTTAGCACGGGTCTTGTATCCCATTGTAGGCTTACCCCAAGGTGTAACTGGAGTTGGTCTACCAACTGGAGCACGACCCTCACCACCACCGTGTGGGTGATCGCATGGGTTCATTACAGAACCTCTAACGGTAGGTCTCCAGCCCATATGGCGCTTTCTACCTGCCTTACCGATATTTACGTTCTCATGGTCGATGTTTCCTACCTGACCGATTGTAGCCATGCAGTTTACAGGGACCTTTCTCATCTCGCCTGAAGGAAGTCTTACAAGTGCGTAGTTGTCTTCCTTACCCATGAGCTGAGCCATGTTTCCTGCTGAACGAACGAGCTGTGCGCCCTTACCAGGATAAAGCTCGATGTTGTGGATGAAAGTACCAACAGGAATGTTTATCATTGCAAGTGCATTACCAGGCTTGATGTCTGCGTCTGCGCCTGCTCTGATAACGTCACCGACCTTAAGACCATAAGGTGCGATGATGTATCTCTTCTCGCCGTCCTCATACTCTACAAGAGCAATGAATGCTGAACGGTTTGGATCGTACTCGATAGTAAGAACTGTTGCGTTCATATCGAGTTTGTTTCTCTTAAAATCAATTACACGGTATTTTCTTCTTACTCCGCCGCCTCTGTGACGAACAGTGATTCTACCGTAGCTGTTTCTACCTGAGTTCTTCTTGAGTGGCTCAAGCAGAGACTTACATGGAGCAACCTTTGAAAGCTCGGAATAATCGGTAACTGTCATACCTCTTCTGCCGGCTGTTGTAGGCTTGTAGCTCTTTATTGCCATTTGAAATTCACTCCTTATCTGAGTTTTGCGAAAAGGTCAAAGCGTTTTCACGCCAAGCGCCCTTCCATACTTACGTCCTGCGGTGAAATGATGAGCGGTCCTCGCCGCCTCGCAAGACCTTTCCGAAGGCTTCTCGGTATTCATGAAGTTCTTCGGAGCAATGCAGCCTTACGCTGCACCTCTTTTAGAGGATTTAGAACAAGCCCTCGAAGAATTCGATTGTCTTGTCACCCTCAAGAGTAACGATCGCTTTTTTCCAGTCTGGTCTGTAGCCTACGCTTCTTCCCATTCTCTTCTGCTTACCCTTAACGCTGATCGTGTTTACCTTAGCTACCTTTACGTTGAAAAGCTCTTCAACTGCCTTAGCGATCTCGATCTTGTTAGCGTCCTTAGCGACCTTGAAAGTGTATCTGTTAGCCTGAAGTCTGTCCATAGAGTCTTCAGTGATAACTGGCTTTAAAATAATATCTTGAGCAGTTCTCATTATGCGTAAACCTCCTCAATCTTCTTTACAGCCTCTGAAGAAACGATAAACTTATCATAGTTCAGAATGTCGTAAACACTGAGAGTATTTACAGTAGCTGTCTTAACGCCAGGAATGTTGGCTGCACTCTTGACAACAGTCTTGTCAGACTCTGCTGTAACGATGAGAGCCTTACCCTCAGCACCAAGTGCCTTGAGCATCTCAACAACTGCCTTTGTCTTGTAGCTCTCGAGCTTGATCGAATCAACAACTACGAGATTCTCGTCAACGACCTTTGTTGAAAGTGCAGACTTCATACCGAGTCTTCTTTCCTTTTTATTAAGTGAATAGCTGTAATCTCTTGGCTTAGGACCGAGAGCAACACCACCGTGTACCCACTGTGGAGCTCTGATAGAACCCTGTCTTGCGTGACCTGTTCCCTTCTGTCTCCATGGCTTTCTACCACCGCCTCTTACTTCTGTCCTTGTAAGAGTTGACTGTGTGCCCTGTCTCTGGTTAGCAAGATAATTTACAACCATAGCGTGCATGATAGCCTTGTTTGGCTCGATACCGAAAATAGCATCGTTAAGCTCAGTGTCGGCAACCTTTTTGCCTGTCATATCAAATACTGAAATCTGTGACATTATGATTCCTCCTTCCACTAAGCCTTCTTAACGCAGTCGCAAATTGTAACTGTACCGTTCTTTGGTCCAGGAATTGCGCCCTTGATTGCGATAAGATTGTTTTCTGCGTCTACCTTGACGATCTCAAGATTCTGTACAGTTACCTTTACGTTACCATACTGACCAGGCATACCCTTGCCCTTGAAGATTCTTGAAGGTGATGAACAAGCACCCATAGAACCTGCGTGTCTGTGTACAGGACCTGTACCGTGAGTTTCCTTAAGTCTTGAGTTGTTGTGACGCTTGATCGTACCGGAGAATCCGTGACCCTTGCTTGTACCGCTGACATCAACGATGTCGCCTGCAGCAAATGTGTCAGCCTTTACGATATCTCCAACATTAAGAGCTGATGTGTCAGCAAGTCTGAACTCCTTAAGAGTTCTCTTCATTGCAACGTCAGCCTTCTTGAAGTGACCCTGAAGAGGCTTGTTTACTCTCTTCGCTCTGATGTCGCCATAGCCAAGCTGAACAGCCTCATAGCCGTCATTCTCAACTGTCTTCTTCTGAACGACAACGCAAGGACCAGCTTCAACAACTGTTACAGGAATTACTTTTCCTGCTTCATCGAAAATCTGTGTCATACCGATTTTCTTACCGATGATTCCCTTTTGCATTATGTTTTCCTCCTATGTGGTTATTGGTCGGACTTGTCCGACGTGACCTGCGTGTTAAATGTTTTTTGAGATCGCACGCGATCTCATTTGGAGATTACTTGATCTCCATAACAATGTTAACGCCTGCAGGAAGTTCAAGATTTTCAAGAGCTGCTGTTGTTTCCTTTGTAGGTCTGAGCACGTCGATAAGTCTCTTGTGAGTTCTCATCTCGAACTGCTCACGGCTATCCTTGTACTTGTGTACAGCTCTGAGGATAGTGATTACCTCTTTGTCTGTAGGAAGTGGGATAGGACCTGAAACCTGTGCGCCTGAACGCTTAACAGCCTCAACGATCTTTGCTGCAGCTGCGTCTACAACCGCATGCTCGTAACCCTTGATCTTGATTCTGATCTTTTCATTGACTGCCACTTAAATCGCCTCCTTGTGCAAATTAAAAAAGTTTAGGGGGCAGCTTTCTTTCACTCAAGCCTCAGTCAATTGCGTAAATGATCGAGGCGTGCCGATCGCTTACGCAATTGACAGGTTCGAGCTTTAAAAGCTTTCTGTTGATACCCGTTTACACTCTGCCGTGTGTTCCCTGCCGTTCTCATAAAAAATTCCGAAACCCACAAGGCTTTCGGACTCAGAAAACAGCGCACACAGCATCACACATACTCACGCTAAAGCAGACCTTGTCCGCTATCGCAAGAAGCATAAGCACATACTGTGTTCGGTATTAACAGTCGCCCGGTTTAAAATCGGACATACTCCACGGAAATTACCTGACCAACTGTCAGCAACCTTCCGCTTCATCGCATATCATCATCGTGTACATTAAATACACTGTGCAGTCACGCAAGTATTATTATACACTACTTTTACACCATTTGCAAGCGGTTACAGACAAATTACAATATAGAATTTTCGTCTATTTTCATCTATCTTTTTATACACATTGCACAATTTTCATTTGGCGTATCATTTGCCGCTACATTTTATTCATATCCTCTGCAAACGCAGTTTTATTCAGCCAAATGCACCTAAAGAGCAGCATTATGAACTGACCCGCTGTCATTCAGCTTTTCAAAATAATCTTTAGCCTTATTAGTATTTTCCGCCATTAGCTCTTTTATGTGGATCTGTGTATCGACCGCCTCGTCTGAGATCTCCTTGGGAACAGTTTGCTTTATTGATGCCGTATAACCTGCACCGTCCCTCGGCTGCCAACTGTCTGTCATTACCCACTCGCCGTTTTCATTTTGAAAATCTATCATTCTGCACATTGACGAGCCGCTGACATTCTCGGTGTATGAATATCTGTATCGTTCGCACAGACTCATTACATACACCTTGCAATGGGTATCGTCCACATTCTGCACGCCTAGAAGATAGTGGCTTTCCGCTAAGCAGTCATATTTATCGAAGTCATTTTTCTCTTTACCATACTCAACATTTATCACAGCATCTGATATTGCCTCGTCAGTGAGACCCTCTGGCAGTTGGTGGACGACCTCCGCATCACAGCCCTTATAAAAATAGTGTCCTCCAATTCCATGGGTTCTGTAATAAAACAGCACGAACTTTGCCCCTAAAACTATAAACAGCGCCGTTATCAACGCAATAAATATTATAAGCTTTACATACACCTTCTTTTTCGGCTCTTCATAAGCTGCGTTTGTTTCTTTATTTGTATCGTTCATATTAAGCACCCCTTTCTGTTGTCTGTATCTTCTGATCTGTTCTTACAGTAACATAATAACAAAAATCTGCACTAAATGCAAGCATTTGTAATTTTGCTAAGATGATTTTAAGATTTATCATAACAATGCACAAATTTGCACTTCCGATTTTATTCACTTATGCAAGATGCGGAAACGCCTGACATTCGGGCAAAGACAAAAACAGAGCGGCACTATCTGCACCGCTCTGTTCGCTATATTATAATGTATTACTGCTTAACGTTTCCCATAATGATACCACGTCCGTCAGTGCCTACATAAACTCTGCCGTATACCTTAGGGTCGCCGCTGATTATCTTTCTAACGTTGCCCCACTTCTGTGTGTCATCATTGATACGCTTCCATGTTACTCCCTTGTCGGCTGACATATAAATGCCGTAGCCGTCGCCGTTTGCCTCGCCCATCATGTAAAGAGCCATGTAGTCGCCGTCTTTTTCAGCCTTACCAAGACCGATAGCGTCACACTGTGTAACGTCCTGAGATGTAGGAGCAAGTGTGCCTGTTGCTGTATCCAGATAATAAACGCCACCTGCGCCAACTGATATCCAAAGGTCGCCCTCTGTATCAGGACAAGCTTTTATTGATGTTGCTGAAACCAGCATATTTGCGATAGGACTGAAAGTCTTGCCGCCGTCCGTACTCATATAGAATGTTCCGTCATATGAGCCATAGAACTTATCAGGATTTACCTTATCTGTTTCAATAACTGCACCGGCAGGAAGTCCCTCGCAGGTTGTCCATGTTTTGCCAAAGTCGCTTGTTACTGCCGCAGCAACGCCTGTTGTGCCGCTCTGATAGAAAATGGTCTTGCCGTCAGCGGAAAGCTTAGCTGTGCCGCCTGCTTTCTTCTCAACACCCTCCGGGAGTGTTTCCACTGCCTGCCAGGTTTCGGCTGCGTCTGTTGAATAGTAAACTGAGCCGTCACCGTCGTTAGTTGCTCTTACTACTATCTTATAATCCTGTGCTGCGCAATCTATAGATGTCGCCTTGAAGTCGCCATAATGCTCCTGCGGAGCTTTTGTTACATCATCATGACGGAAGCCGTAAAGGTCACCCATTGTGGAATAAAGCTCAGGAGTACCTTCACCGTTATCGAGAGGTGAAACGAAGTCAAAGATAGCTGTCATTTCAACGCCCATTGCCTTTACGCTTATATTGACAGGCTCGTCCTTTATCTTTGAAAGATTTGATGTGCCGAAGATAGTTGCGCCTGTTGTGTAAAGAACTTCATCCGGGTTGAACGGGTTGATAGCAACGCCTGTCATCCACCAGCCCGGCTTGAGCTGTCCCTGCCAATCGAGCCAAGGAGCATTGCTTATATCAAGGTCAAAGTTGTTTACCGTCTTGCCGTTCTCGTCACAGCTCCAAATGCCGTTCCAAGTTTCGCCTCCGTCATAGGAAACGAAAAGATTGTCGAAATATGCCCAAAGGTCGAGAGTTGTGCATACTATCATGTTAGGGTCGTTAGGGTTTACTGAGATACCATTGTAACCGCAAGTATAAGATCTCTCAGGAGTTATCTCTGTCCACTCGCCTGTTTTAAGGTTATACTTCTGAACTGCTCCGTCAGAAGCACCATTTGGTCCTACCTTGTAAGACAATGTTGAATAGAGATATCCGTCAGAAGATATCTCTCCCTGACAAGGCTTGAGCTTCTCGGTCTTGTCGCCTGCAGCCTCAGACTTTGGATTAGGGATAGCTGTCCAGGTTTCGCCTGCGTCATCAGAACGATAGAGAAAATCCCCCTGTGTTCCTGCTGAGCCAACGATTATTGTCTTTGTTGCCTGACCCTTTTCAGAGCTTGATTTATCAAATGCCACGAATGTAAGTCCGATAGAATATCCGTCTTCAGTATATCCGCCCTTTGTAGGGAATGAAGTTACCTCGTTCCATGTTGCACCGTAGTCTGTAGACTTCCAAAGTCCGTCAGCTCTTGAGCCGAAGTAAAGTATAGAGTTATCGTTAGGGTCTACCTGAAGTCTTTCACCGCAGCCTCTTCCGACCTCGTTACCGCCCATGCCGAAAGGCATTTCGCAGATAGTCCAGTTCTTGCCGTAATCGTCAGAAGCAAATATTGCACCGTTACTTGTGGAGTATGTACCAGCTGCCAGATAAACTCTGTTTGGCTCAACAGGGTCAGTTGCAAGGCTCTCTGTTCCGTTATAGTTCCAATCGTCGCCGCCAAAGCAATCTGTTATACACTCCCAGCGCTGAGTATCCTTATTATACTTATAAGCGCCGCCCATATCTGTTCTGGCGTAGATAAGTCCCTCCTCAGTAGGGTTATAGATGACGTCAGGGATAAAACCACCGTCAACTATCTCGACGTTTCCCCACTCCCAGCCAGTGTCAACAGGCTGAGCGTTGTAATACTCCTTCTTAGCGTCGCCCTTGCTGTCAGAGCCGCTGGAGGAATCGTTCTTTTTTGAGCAGCCTGCGAAAGCTGTCACTGTAAGGGCGGCGGCACAAGCCACTGCCATTAGTTTTTTTAACCTCATAAAAATTCTCCTTATAAGTTGTATTCGTTTACATCTCTGTGTTATTTAAAGGCGGAAGATCTCCGCCTTTAAAATTTGAACTTATTTCACAATTATTGTACTACAATATCTTCAAATTGTCAATAGTCTTTTGTGTATTTATCTAACCTTACCACAACTTTGATAAACGCTTTGCTCTTACACCTTTATAAAGTGAAGTATCTTTGAGCAGAAGTCGCCGTAAAGTCCGTCGCCGTTCCACATCTTTGCGATGTTGATGCCTGCATTCATAAGTGCCGCACCTGAAATCTTCTTGTCAGGCTCATTCTCCTCATAATAGTAAGCCTCAGGCTCAAGACCCTTGAGCTTGATACGTCTTGATCTTTCGTTTGGTCTGCCAAGCACCTGAACGAATTCAAAGAGAGCTTCGCTCTTGTCCTTTGCAACGAACTCCCAAGCGTCCCAGGTGTTGTCCTCAAACATATTGCCTATTCTGTAGTGGTCGCCTGTTCTTACAAGCTTGTTGAACTTGTTGAACTCCTCTATCTGAGCTGGGATAGCGTCCCTGTCCTCCTGCGGTATCCTTGTTACGTCAAGCTCATAGCCGAACGTACCCACCATAGCAACGTGACCTCTCGTCTTGAAAGGAGTGTTTCTGCCAACTGTATGATTAGGGCAATCGGAAACGTGCGCACCCATTGCTGAGCATGGATAGCACATTGAAGTGCCGTGCTGTATCTTCAGTCTTTCGATAGCGTCTGTATCATCAGAGCACCATATCTGCGGACTGTAGTAAAGCATACCAGGATCAAATCTTGCTCCGCCGCCTGAGCAGTTCTCCAGCAGGATATGAGGATAATCTGTTGTAAGTCTGTCCATAAGGTCATAAACACCGAGAACATATCTGTGCCAAAGCTCTCTCTGTCTTTCAGCAGGCAGGGTAGCCGAGCCGACCTCTGTGAGCTGTCTGTTCATATCCCACTTGATGTACTCGATATTCGCACTGTCGAGAATCTTCTTCATCATGCCGTAAACATGATCTCTGACTTCTTTTCTTGAATAGTCAAGAACATACTGCTCTCTGCAAAGTGTCAGAGGTCTGCCCTTTATCTGGATAGCCCAGTCCGGGTGAGCCTTATAAAGCTCAGAGTCAGGGGATATCATTTCAGGCTCGAACCAAATGCCGAACTTCATGCCAAGCTTATTTACCTCGTCAACGAGATATTTAAGACCGCCCTTGAGCTTCTTCTCATAAACGAACCAATCGCCCAGTGATGAGTTATCAGAATCTCTATGACCGAACCAGCCGTCGTCCATAACAAGCATTTCTATACCAAGCTTTGAAGCTTCCTTAGCGATGTCTATAAGCTTGTCAGTATCAAAATTAAAGTAAGTAGCTTCCCAGTTGTTAATGAGTATCGGACGTCTTTTATCCTTATACTCGCCTCTGATAAGGTTGTTTCTATAGAGGTCATGGAAAGTTCTTGACATTTTGCCTATACCCTCGTCAGAGTGCACCATAACTACCTCAGGGCAAGTGAAGCTTTCGCCCTTTTCCAAAAGCCACTCGAAGTCAAGAGGATTTATACCCATAAGGAAACGGGTTTTCTTATGCTGAGTTACCTCAGCCTGAGCGTAGAAGTTGCCTGAATAAACGAAGTTGAAGCCGAACACCTCGCCCTTATCCTCGTCGGCGTTATTGTCGCAAAGGGCAACGAACGGATTGTTCTGATGTGATGATTCGCCCTTGCAGGAATCAACAAGCTGTTTACCATGGTGAAGTCTGCATCTTTCAACAGCTCTTTCTCTAGCCCATGAGCCGTTGAGTGTAATCATATCCATTTTGTCTGTATCGAAATCAACGCAAGCGGAAAGGGCTCTTGTTATCTTGAACGGCTTTTCGCTCTTGTTTGTGATAACAGCGGAACGTGTGATAACGTCAAGCTTATCGAAAGCTGTGTAGATAAGAACAACTTCGATATCGGCATACTTATCATACATTGTTATCTCGAGAGTTGAACAACCGCTTTCCTCAGTAGCGAAAGTAGCAGGCAGACCCTCAAGCTTTGGCTTGCCCTCATACATTTTATGAGAAACATATCTCAGGTCACAGGTCGACATACCGTTTGCGTCCATTATCTTGAATGCAGACTCTCTGTAGTCGCCAAGACCGAAGCATGGATATTCAAAAGGCAGTGTATCCATAAAGCTTGCTCTGTCACGGTCGTTAGTGGCAGGTGTGAAAGGGCTTTCGTCTAGACGGAGAAGATAAGTCAGATCCTCGTCAGGGACTTTATTTCCATAGTAAACGTGAGCGAGGTAGCCCTCCTCGCAGACCTTCATCATATAGTCTGTATTATTGGCTCTCAGCTTGAAAGCCTTATCTTTTTCGTTATAAAAGATATTGATAATTATCACTCCTTGCAAAAATCTGAACCTTACGGCTCAATTGATATTATAACACATAAAAAAAATAATGCAACAGGGTAAAACGATTACTTTGAAAATTATTTTGTTAATTTTTCTTGATAATGCAAATATTTGAACACAGGTGGTTCAAATTGTGGGAATATATAAAAAAGGGACTTATGCATTTAGCACAAGTCCCTTAAAAATTCAATATTTATCTGTTATCAGATTAGTTGCCGTACTTAGCAGTGCTGATCTTGATACCAGGGCCCATTGTAGAAGCTACAACTACGCTCTTAAGGTACTGACCCTTAGCAGCGGCTGGCTTAGCCTTTACAACAGCGTTGATAAGTGTGTTGAAGTTCTGCTCGAGCTTCTCAACACCGAATGAAGCCTTACCGATAGGGCAGTGAATGATGTTTGTCTTATCAAGACGATACTCGATCTTACCAGCCTTAGCCTCTGTAACAGCCTTAGCTACGTCAGGAGTAACAGTTCCTGCCTTTGGGTTTGGCATAAGTCCTCTAGGTCCGAGGATCTTACCAAGACGTCCTACAACACCCATCATGTCAGGTGAAGCAACTACAACGTCGAAATCCATCCAGTTTTCCTTTGTGATCTTCTCAACGAGATCCATGCCGCCAACATAGTCAGCGCCTGCTGCCTTAGCAGCCTCGTACTTGTCTTCCTTACAGAATACGCAAACTCTTACAGTCTTACCAGTTCCGTTTGGAAGTACAACAGCACCTCTTACCTGCTGATCAGCGTGTCTTGAGTCAACGCCCAGACGAATGTGAAGCTCGATAGTTTCATCGAACTTTGCCTTAGCACCCTTAGCTGCAAGTTCCAGAGCCTCAGGAGCGTCATATTGCTTAGCCTTGTCGATAGCCTTGAAGCTGTCAACATACTTCTTGCCATGTTTCATTAATATTTCCTCCTCATTAAGTGGTAATACCGACAGTGGATATCTAGTCGGTTAGCGGAAAATTCCTCCCACCATTGCCGTGCATGAATGCACAGTACGATTGATTAGTCCTCAACTACAACGCCCATTGAACGGCATGTACCAGCGATCATGCTCATAGCACTCTCGAGGTTTGCTGCGTTCAGGTCAGGCATCTTCTGCTCAGCGATCTTCTGAAGCTGCTCTTTTGTGATAGTTGCGACCTTAGTCTTGTTAGGAACACCGGAACCTGACTCGATCTTGCAAGCCTTCTTGATGAGAACTGCTGCCGGAGGAGTCTTGGTGATGAATGTGAATGATCTGTCTGCGTAAACTGTGATAACAACAGGGATGATAAGACCGATATCGTTCTTAGTTCTCTCGTTAAAATCCTTTGTGAACGCCATGATGTTTACACCGTGCTGACCAAGAGCTGGACCAACCGGTGGTGCAGGAGTTGCCTTTCCTGCTGGAATCTGAAGCTTAATATAGCCTACTACCTTCTGTGCCATTTGTTCGCACCTCCATAATTAAGTGGTAAGGCGAGCGTCATACGCTCTCCCACGTTTCCGGAAGCCGTATATCCGAACCGTCATTGACGGCTTTGCTTCCATTTTCACGAATGTTTGCGGAGTTTTACCGCCTTTTTCCTTATTCCTCAGACTTTATCTGTGTCAGCGGCATAGTAACAGTTGTTTCTCTGCCCAGCATAGATACTCTGACGTCTGCCGTCTGTGCTTCCATATCGAATTTCTCCACAACTCCTGTGAAGCCCTCGAATGAGCCTGCTGTTACAACGACGTTGTCGCCTTCCTTGAAGCCGACCTGAACGTTAGCGCTTCTCTGTGTGTCAACACCCAGCGCAGCGACCTCTTTATCGGTCAGCGGAACAGGCTTTGACGCAGGGCCAACGAAGCCCGTAACGCCTCTGGTATTTCTAACGATATACCATGAATCGTCTGTAAGCACCATTTTTACAAGCACATAGCTTGGAAAAAGCTTTCTGTCGCCCTTGTCGATCTTATTGCCCTTTACTTCGGTAACTTCCTCCATTGGAATCATTACCTCAGGGATGAGATCCTGAAGATTTCGGTTTTCAACAACCTTTTCAATATTGCTTTTTACCTTATTCTCATAACCTGAATAAGTGTGAACAACATACCACTTTGCTTCTTCTGACATGTTTCTTACCTCCATATTGATGTTGTCAAAACCGCTGTGACGGCTTAGCCGCCGATTTTAAGGATAGCCTTGATAGCTGCACCCAGACCTGAATCAACGCCGAAAAGGAACAGAGCCATAACGACCATTACCGTGAGAACAACTCCCGTATTCTTAGTCACCTGCTGTCTTGTAGGCCAAACGACCTTTTTCATTTCAGCTTTAAGCTCTCTGAAATATTTTCTTATTCCGCCCTTTTTCTTCTGATCCTTGCCGGTATCCTTTTTTGAAGACTTAGTAACATCTGTTTTTTTAGCCATTAGAAATAGCTCCTTTCAATATTACTTAGTCTCTTTGTGAAGAGTGTGTTTCTTACAGAACTTGCAATACTTGTTCATTTCAAGTCTGTCAGGGTCATTCTTCTTGTTCTTCTTAGTGTTGTAGTTTCTCTGCTTACACTCAGTACAAGCAAGTGTAATTTTTACTCTCATTTCGGCACCTCCTGACGAAATTTATACCCCGCAAGAACATTCAGGGTACGTCTGCCTCCCTCATACGTTTTCACGCAAGCTGTCACACAGCCCTGAGGTAACTTATGCTTTTTCACGCTCAAAAAAAGAGCGCAAAAAAATAGACCTCATAAAGAGGTACTACAATTATAACATCTGTGTTCTTCTTTGTCAATCATTTGTCAAAGAATTTTATTAATTTTTTGTAAATTTTATCGTTTGCCGAGTGAGGAATGAGGAATGAGGAATGAGGAGTGAGGAGTGAGGAATTATGGTATCGCCTGTCGGCGATGATTTTTTTGTAGTGACGAACAGCGTTCGACCGCTTCTTGTTTGTCCGTACATTCTTGTGATATACGCACATTATTGATGTTCTCACAAACCATGTAGGGGAGCGGCGCAATTTCTGCTTTGCAGAAATACGACGTCCCGCTATTCCTCGCCCGTTGAATTATTGGATAATATAACAATGATGTATCCAATAATACTGTGGCATCAAAGGTACAGTGGTCACCGCATTACCCCTCCGAACGGGCTGTCGAGGGCGCCAGCCCCTACAGCTTCTTCGGGCAAAATCGCTCTGCTCGGTGCTGGGGCACAACTATGGTCAGCTATGCCCATTCCTCATTCCTAATTCCTCATTCCTCATTAAAATACTTGTGCACAACTATGGTCAGCTATGCCAATTCCTCACTCCTCACTCCTCACTCCTCACTTAACAGGAAACTCCCCATTTTCAACGGTCGCATCAGCGATCTCTCTCATCTCGTCCCAGTCATGCGAGTAATGGTCATTCAAGCAAGCCACAGCAAAGAACCCTCCTGCTTTCGCTCCCTTTATGCCCTCAACGATATCCTCATAAACCACGCAAGCCTTTACTTCAAGCCCCAGTTTCTCAGCCGCCAGCTCATAAACATCAGGAAAGCCCTTTCCCCTCTCCACCTGCTCTGTAGACACGAAGCAATCAAATTGATCCAAAATGCCGTTTCTCTTTAGCACAGGCTTATAAAGCTCCTCAGTTGAAGCGGTTGCCAATGCTATCTTCCTGCCCTGCTCCTTAAGCTTTCGCACATACTCCCCTGCGTTTCCGCAAAGCTCGATAACGTTCGTATACTCATACACCGCCATATCGAACCATTCTTTCATTATATCCTGAATGTTCTCACCCAGAGAAAATCTATCGTTTGTATAAACAGCCGCCTGCTCGAAATTCATTGCAGACACCTGCTTGAAATAGTCCTCAGGCACTTTTATCCCACGCTTGCCGAGAAATTCCTCGTCTATCTTTGACCAAACGTGATTTGATCTTGTCAGAGTGCCGTCCAAGTCGAAAATGTGTCCCTTAAAATCTTTTATGTCCATTGTAATGTCCTTTCAGAAGTATTCATCAGAGAGCCTGAAGCCCTCGCCTATTATCTCGCTCACGTCACCCACAAGCACGAAAGCCTTTTCGTCAGTTTCCGATGCTATCCTGCGAACGTCCGTTATCCTGCGTTTTCTCACTGCGCAAAGTATAAGATCTCTGTCCTCGCCCGTGTATCCCGTTCGGGCTTTTATGACCGTACACCCCAAGTTGCCCTCATTAAGAAGCCTATGGAGTATTTTATCTGCGGCTGGGCTTATTATCAGCGCAAGCTTTCCTCTGTCGCCGCCGTAGAGTATCATATCCAGTGTTTTTGAGAACACCCACAGTGTAAAGAACGAATACAGTGCGTTGTCGATACTGCCGAAAACAAAACCGCTGAGCACACATATCACACCGTCTGCAAGCATAAAGATCTGTCCTGCCGCCATGTAGGGCTTTTTCCTTTTGATAAGCTTAGCGGCGATATCAGTTCCGCCTGTTGTTCCCCCTGAACGAAAAACTATCCCACAGCCTGCGCCCAACAGAATACCGCCTGCTATTGCGCTGAGAAAAATATCATTTGTAAGTGGTGTAAAAAGCGTACACATATCCGCAGTCAGACCCGAAACTGCAATAGCTACAACAGTTCCCACAAGGAAACGCCAGCCGAACACATAAAGGCTAACCGCCAACAAAGGAAGATTTATCGCCATTGTAAGCGAGCCGACACCAAGAGGCAGAAATCTTGACAACATGACAGCAAGCCCCGAAGCACCTCCGGGTGCTATCTCGTTAGGGCTTAAAACCAGTCCCACGCTCACGCCGTATATCACAGCACCGAGAAGCAAGAGAGGATAGTCCACTCTGGCCTTTGCAGATTTTTCTGCCGAAAACAATTTGTTCAGAAGTATCATAAAAGCCCTCCAAGCTATGCAAAAGCAAAGATAGGCTTATTTTTCCCCTGATACCTCGTAAAATACATTTTTACAAAAGAGGCGCAATGGTCCTGAGAATGACCGACATGAACCTTGACCAGAAGCTGCGGTTATTTATATCGTCATGTGTTATCCTATGACAGCGGTTTTCAAACATATCGTCAAAGTCCGCTTTTATATCCTTTATACAACTTGTTTTGTACATATAAGTTGCACACTCAAAATGGAGATACAAGCTTCTGTAGTCGAGATTTAT
>OIDU01000512.1_pt1 | contig 18085 bp, 15 predicted proteins | sample 1581481 | NCBI WGS metagenome assembly OIDU01 (sample SAMEA3882519, study PRJEB24775) | human gut metagenome | biome: human-associated habitat; feature: intestine environment; material: feces | place: Netherlands | collected 2009/2010
GTAAACTCATCGGCCAGGCCCATCACGGCCAAAAACTCCTGCCGCTGCGGAGACAGGGACTCGATCATGGCCGCGGTGAACATGGCGTAGATGTCCGAGCTGGTGGGCAGCAGGGTGCCCCGCTCCGCCAGCGCGTGGAGATTGAGGTAGATGGCAGAGAACCAGCCCTCGCAGGAGTGGAGCAAGGTTTCCCGCTGGGGCTCCGTCAGCTCCATGCCGCAGCGGCGGACGTAGGCGGATAACTCTTTCTCGTTCAGCCGCAGCTGGTCGGCCCCCACCCGGTGGAGCCGCTGCCCCAGGCGGAGGATCTCGCCCTGGGGCAGGAAATCGTTCCGGCTGGCCACCACGAGGTGGGCGTTGCCCGGCAGGCGGTTGGCCAGCGCACAGAGGAACGCGGCGGCCTGCTCGTCCCGGAGCAGGTGGAAGTCATCCAGAAAGAGATCGATCTCCCGCTCCCCGGCCAGCGCGGTGCAGAGGTCGTCCAGCAGCAGGGCCGCGCCGCTGGCGTCCGTGGGGCACTCGTACCCCTCCAGCACGGTCAGCCCGGCCTGCGCAAACGCCTTTTGCAGGCTTTTCCAGAAGATGGCCCGGTTGGCGGAGTAGATGCTCACCCGCAGCACGGTGGCTCCCTCCCGGCCGCGCTCGTTCAGGTACCAGTTGATGGCGGTGGTCTTGCCGTAGCCCATGGGAGCCACCACCGCCGTCAAGCTGCTGCGGGCAACGGGCTGCAGGCTGTGCCGCATCCGCTCCGAGATGTAGATGATATTCAGTTCCGGCTTTTGTCTGAGCATCCGCGTCCCTCTTTTCTATTCTTATTGATTATATTACCACAAATCTCTAGAAGTTGGAAGTAACGCCTGCATCACAAAAAACATGGTTTCCATCACAAAAACCTGTTTGGCCGCACCGGATCTCCATGGTACAATATCCTCAAATCATTTTAAGATAAGGAGTCTCTTTTTATGGAAACGACCTCAAAACGCAAGTCCGGCACCACGGACCTTACGGTGGGTAAGCCGTTGTTCCAGATTTTGCGGTTTGCGCTGCCGCTGGTGCTGGGCACCCTGTTCCAGCAGCTGTACAGCTTTGCGGACACCGTCATTGTGGGCCGGTGCCTGGGCACCGACGCACTGGGTGCGGAAGGCACCACCTACTACCTCAACTTCCTCATCCTGGGCTTTGTGCAGGGTGCCTGCGTGGGCTTTGGCATCCCGGTAGCCGAGACGTTCGGTGCCAAGGATCAGGGCGGCCTGCGGAAGTACCTGTTCAACGGTGCCCTGCTCTGCGTGGTGCTGAGCGTGGTGTTCACCCTCTTCACCACCCTGATGGCGGGCCCGCTGCTCCAGCTCATCCACACGCCGGAAGAGCTGTACGCGGACGCCGTGCTTTACATCCGGATCATCTTCCTGGGCATCCCGGCCACGGTGCTGTACAACTACGCTTCCAGCGTGCTCCGCGCCATGGGCGACTCCCAGCACCCGTTCTATTTCCTGCTGGCCATCCTGCATAGCCTGGCAGGTGCCGTGCGCGGCACGGGCAAGAGCGTGCCGCCCATGGTGGTGTTGCTGCTCTCCCTCTGCCTGTTCCGGGTGGCCTGGATCCAGTTTATTCTGCCGTTCTTCCACAGCATTGAGGGCGTGTTCGTCCTCTATCCGGTTTCCTGGGGGCTGGGTGCTGTTCTGATGGTTCTGTACACCTGGCGCGCCAACTGGATGGAGCATGCCGCGTAACGTCGTTTCAGGAAACGATGGAATGTGTTTCTATGAAAAATAGCCATTTGCCAAGGCCCGGAAAACGTGTTATAAAATAGAGAAAGAATTTTTACCACCCCGGATGCAAAAGGAGCAGCAGATGCAGACAAAACCCTCTCAACTGACCGAAACCGTTTCCCGCCCGACGGGCATCAAAATGGCCCTGTTCCTGTTCTGGGAGTTCATCAAACTCGGTGCCTTTACTTTTGGCAGCGGGTGGAGCATCATTGCCCAGATGGAGCAGGAGTTTGTGGACAAGCGCCACTGGGTGGAGCAGAGCGATCTGCTGGAGCTCATCGCCGTGGGCAAGAGCCTGCCCGGCATCATGGTGGCGAACATCACTCTGCTCTTCGGCTATCAGATGGCCGGGGCGCTGGGCGGCATCTGCGCGGCCATCGGCCTGTGCATCCCCGCCGTCGTCACCCTTACCATCGTGACGGCCATCTACGACGCCATTAAAGATAACTACTGGGTCTGGTCGGCCCTCAAGGGCGTCCAGTGCGCCGTGGCCCCCATCATCGGCGGCGCGGCCATCTCTCTCGGCAAAGATGCTCTGACCAGCGCAATGCCCATCATCATCTGTGCCGTCGCCTTTGTGCTCTGTTGCTTTACGTCCATCAGCAATCTGACGCTGGTGGCAGCCGGTGTGGTCATCGCGCTGGTCTGGATGGGGGTGAGCGAACATGGCCATGTTTGAGACCCTCGTTCAGCTCTTCGCCGCGTTTGCGAAGATCGGCTTCACCAGCTTCGGCGGCACCTCCATGATCCCCCTCATCATGGATGAAATGTCCTCCCACGGCTGGATGACGGACGCCGATCTGACGAACCTCATCGCCATCGCCGAGATGACCCCCGGCTCTCTGGGCGTCAACGCCGCCACCTTTGCAGGCACCAAGACCGCCGGGATGCCGGGCGGCGTCTTCGCGGTCCTGGGCGTCCTCAGCCCCACCCTGACGCTGACGCTTCTGGCGGCGGCGTTCTTCCAGAAGTTCCGCACCAGCAAGGTCATGAGCTACATCATGAAGATCGTCAAGCCTGTCTGCATCGGCATGGTGCTGGGCGTGCTGGTGGGCCTCTGCCGCCAGACCTGCATCACCGAGGCAGGCGGCATCAGTCTGCCGGGCATCGCCATCGGCATCCTCTGCTTTGTGCTGCTCCAGAAGTTCAAGCTCAGTGTGCCGAAGGTCATCGGCATCGCGGCGGTGCTGGGGCTGGTGTGCTTCGGGGTGTTTTAACCAGCTTTCCTTCAGCTCTTAGGCTCTCCCTTTGGGAGAGTTGGCGCATAGCGCCTGAGAGGGCAAGGCCGCTGACAAAAAGACCGTCCGCTTTGCGATAGCATCGCCCTGACAAAGTCTCTGTTTATCGCCATGCTGTGCCACTTTCTCTCCGGGCTTGCCCTCTCCGTCACCTTCGGTGACACCTCTCCCAAAGGGAGAGGCATTCGCTCTGCTTAAAGCAAAAGCATCCGCAGCACCCTCGCCGGGTGTCTGCCGATGCTTTCTTTCTATATTATTCTTATTATTTTACCGCCAGCGGCGACGGCCTGATACTCACTTCTCCGTGGCAGAGCGCCTCGGTGCGGCCCCCTTCCCGCGCCACGATGAGCCGCCCGGCGTCGTCGATGGCCACCGCCTTTGCGGCGTAGCTCTCCGTCCCGGTGCAGACCGTGACCCAGTGGCCCGGCACAAAGCACCGGGCGCGGTACTCGTCCAGACAGTCGAAGGCCGGGCAGAGGGAGAGCAGCTCCCGGGCAATGGCCCCGGCCAGCACTGCCCGGCTCACGGGTGCAGGCCCGCCGGGGTAAAGGCTGCCCGCCGTGCGGGTCAGCTCCTCGGGCCAATCGGCAGGGGAGGTGGTCAGGTTAAGGCCGATGCCCACCACCAGCCATTCCAGCTGACCGCATTCCATGTCGGTCCCGGCTTCGGTCAGGATGCCGCAGACCTTGCGGCCCTGATAGTAAAGGTCGTTCACCCATTTGATGCCCAGTTCCAGCCCGCACAGGGCCTTGACAGCCCGGGCCACGGCCACCGCCGCACTGATGGTCGCACTCTGGGCATCGGCGGCAGAAAGGGCGGGCCGCAGAATGAGGGAGAGGTAGACCCCCTTCCCGGCAGGGCTCTCAAACCGCCGCCCCAGCCGCCCGCGCCCCGCCTTCTGATGGGCCGTGAGCACCAGCGTACCGTGGGGCGCACCGCCCAGTGCCAGCTGCTTGGCCGTCAGGTTGGAGCTTTGCAGCGTGTCGTAGATGTGGATGGGAGCGGGATAGGGGCCCACTGCTTCGGCGCAGAAGGGGTCGCCGCCTGCCAGCCGGTAGCCCCGGCGCGGGGCGGAATCCAGCGTGTATCCCTGGGCCGAAAGCGCCTGTGCCGCCTTGTGGACAGCCGCACGGCTCACGCCCAGCGCTTCGGCCAGCTGCTGGCCTGAGATATAGGCTCCTTCTGCCGCCGAAAGCGCCTGCAGCAGGGCCTGTTTGGTGCTTCCCCCCATGGAAACTGCCTCCTTCTTATAGTATAATAACAGTATAGCATAACTTGAAGTTTTGCAAAAGAGACTTGCCCATTATGCCAAGGGCTCCCCTACTAGGAGCAACAGCAACAACCGCCGCCAGTGGCGGATAAAGGGCGTTGCTGTTGGGGCCGCGGCCAGCAAGACATAAGTGTTGTTTACAACACGAAGTGGATGCTGGGAGCCGCAACCCGTACTTGTCGAGCGTATGCGAGACTGAGGAGTTTGTACCTAAGGAGAATCTATGCCTCACCGTTATTTTACAACCGAAATCTCCAATGGCACCGCCACCCTGCGGGGGGCCGATGCCCATCATCTTTCCCGCGTGATGCGGGGCAAGCTGGGGGACACTGTCATCTTATGTGACGGCAACGCCGTGGAATACACCGCCACCATCACCGGCTTCGGGCCGGAGACGGTGGAGTTCAGCGTGGAGCCGGGCTATCCCAGCGCCGCCGAACCCAGCGTGGAAGTGACCCTGTTCGTGGGTTACCCCAAGCAGGACAAGCTGGAACAGGTCATCCGCCACGGCGTGGAGCTGGGCTGCACCCACTTCGTGCCCTTCTTCAGCCGGTACTGCGTGGCCGCCCCCAAAAAGGAGGAGCAGAAAAACGAGCGCTACAACCGCATCGCCTTTGAAGCCGCCAAGCAGTGCGGCCGGGGCGTGCTGCCGGATGTCGCCCTGCCCCTGCCCAACTTCGGGGCCCTCTGCCGCAGCCTGGAAGGGTACGACCTCGTGCTCTTCTGCTACGAGCTGGGCGGCGCGCCCCTGCGCCAGCTGCTGGCAGACGCACAGCCTGCCGACGGCCAGCGGCTGAAGATTGCCCTCATCACCGGTGCCGAGGGCGGCTTTGCCGTGGAAGAGGCTGAAATGGCCGCCAATGCCGGTGTGAAAACGGTCGGCCTCGGCCCCCGCATCCTCCGGTGCGAGACCGCCCCGCTGGCCGTGCTCTCCGCCGTAATGACCCTGACGGGCAACTTGGAGTAATTTTTATTTCCACATATACAAAAAGGACGGCGTATGCCGTCCTTTTTGTTTACTTTATTTTCGCGTTCATCAGCGCTTTTTTCACCTCAATGAGGTTTTGCGGGCTGACGGAGAAGCTCCGCAGGCCCAGCTGCAGATATTGCAGGGTGTTGGCCGGATTGCCCACCGCGCTGCCGCAGATGGTCACGGGGATCCCGCCCTCCCGGGCAGCCTCCACCACCATGCGGATGAGCTTTTTCATTGCGTGGCTGGCCGGGCGGTAGTAGCGCTCGGCAATGGAGATATCCCGATCCACCGCGTGGGTGTACTGGGTCAGATCGTTCGTCTCGATGACAAAGAAATTGCACCCATGCTCCACGAATTCCTCTGCCGTCAGGCAGGCCGAGGGCACCCCGAACATCACACCAAAGGGCGTGTTCGGGTCAAACTCCTCCCCGCGCTCCCGCAGCAGCTGGCGGCAGTGCGCTACCAGCCGCATGGCCTCATCCCAATCTTCGAGGTTGGTCACCATGGGGAACATGACCCGCAGGGGGCCGTGGGCTGCCGCCCGGAGCAGGGCGCAGATCTGCGTTTCAAACTGATGGGTCTGGCGCAGGCTGCTGCGGATGCCCCGCAGGCCCAGCTTGGAGGATTCCAGCCCCCTATGGATATCGGCCATGGCGCGGTCCACACCAAAATCAAAGGTGCGCACTGTCACCACACCGCCCTTTGCGGCGGCAATGCAGGATTGATAGAACACGAACTGCTCCTGCTCGTCCACCGGGCGGCCCGGCAGCATCATATAGCCGCTGCGCAGCAGGCCCACGCCGGAAGCACCTGCCTGCAGCGCCGATTCGATATCCTCCTGCCCGTAGCAGTTGGCCAGGAGCTCAAACGGCACATCATCCTTTGTCCTGTTGGGCAGGACGCTGATGCGGGCGGCTTCCGCGCTCTCCCACTGCAGCTCGCAGATGCGGCTGACCGCCTGCTGGCGGGTGTTGGCATCCGGGTCCAGAATGCACTCGCCGTTGTTGGCATCCAGCACCACGGTGCGGCCGTCGCAGTCGTTCAGGAACGCCTGCCCCACCTGCACCACGCAGGGAATGTGCATGGCCCGCGCAATGATCGCCGCGTGGCTCTGCTTATTGCCCTCCGAAGTGATGATGCCCAGGATCATCCCCGCCGGAACGCTGAACAGATCGCTGGGCATCAGCATCTCTGCCGCCAGGATCACCGGGTGATCCAGCGCCAGCCAGACCCGGGGACGGTTGGTCAGCACGTTCACCACGCGGCGGGCGGCATCCAGAATATCCGCACTGCGCAGCTGCATGTAGGCGTTGTCCTCCATGGCTGCAAGCTGCTCTGCATAGCGGTTGCCCGCACGGTACATGGCTTCGGCAGCGCTGATGCCCGCCTTGATCTGGAATTTGACCTCGTTCATAAAGCCTTCGTCTTCCAGCATCATGCTCTGGAACAGGAAGATGGCCTGCTCCGTGGGGCCGCTGCGGTCTGCCATGCCGTCCAGCTCACGCTGGGCTGTCCGGACAGCGTTTTCCAGCAGACGCTGTTCCCGTTCCGCGTTGAACGGCCCGGTGGCAAAATTTTCGTGCCAGCGCTCCAACCGGCTCACCTGTCCCATCACAAGGCCCGGCGAGGCGCTGTGTCCCTGATAAACCTTCATTCCTCGATCACCTCCGGCAGTACCGGCCCGGTAAGGGCACGGCAGACCAATGCCTGTAAGAACGTATTGGGCAGCAGAGCGGCCCGTGCGGCCTGTGCCGCATTGCCGTTGCCCTCAAACAGGGGCGCAAAGCTCTCGATGCGCTCCCGGTCGCATTTTTCCAAAAAGGCTTCCGCCAGTGTCCGGGTGGTATAGAACACGGTGGGGTCCACGCCCGCATCCTCGGCGGCAGCTTCCAGCGGGGCCAGCTGGGCATCCTTCATGTTGGCCAGCAGCAGGGCCGCATCCGCTGTCAAGGTCACGGGGTATTTTTCCCGCACCGCCTTCTGCACCTGCTGGAATTTCCACGCAAAGGCGGCGGCATCCTCACAGCTCTCGGCGCTGGTGGAAACGGCATAGGCGCAGCCCCGCAGGTATCCCATGGCGCGGCGGGTATCGTAGTAGCCCAGCTCCATGTTCCGTCTGGCGGTATCGGGATCAAAGTGGAGGATGTCCCCCAGCTCCCAGTAGCTGCGCACCATGACGGTGGGCAGGCCGGTGAGGTTCGGGCGGGTGATGCCCACCCCCTCAAGGTCTACGCACACCAGCTCCTCTGCGCCCATCCGTTTGGCAAGGCCGGTGGGCATGTTGTCGCTGTAGCCGCCATCCAGAAACTTGACCCCGTCGATGTCCCGCGCCCGCAGGGCAGGGAAGCAGGCGGCGGAGGCCATCAGGTAGTCCTTGACCTTTCCTGCCGGGATCTCGTCCAGCGTCAGCTCCCGGGCCTTGAGGCCCCGCTGCTCCACCGTAACAAGGCCAAAGCGGATGGGCGCGGCGCGCAGGGCATCCTCGTCCAGCACCCGCTCCACGATCTCTTCCAGCGGGGTCACGTCCATGCCGCCGGCCTTCACCACACTGCGCAGGAACTGGTGCAGGGCCGAGAGGTCGGCATCCTCTTCCGGCAGCTCCATCACGTCCTTGCTGCGGATGCTCAGCCACATGTCCCGCGCCGTTTCGTACTGGTCCAGCACGAACATGGCACCGTTCAGGCTGCCCACACTGGTGCCGGTGATGATCTGCGGGTGCCAGTCCAGCTCCATCAGCGCGCGCCACACACCCACCTGATAGCTGCCGCGGGCACCGCCGCCGGCCAGCACCAGAGCCCTGCACGGGACACTGCGTTCTTCCATTGCCTCCGCCTCCTTTGATTGGTTCCGGTTTTGTTCAGATTATAGCATATTTCCGGAGAAATTTCTCCCTTTTTTTGTAAATTGAAGGCTTTCTCCCGGCTAAGAAACATGGTATACTTGTCAGGATACTTTAAAGGAGGCATTCTCATGCACTGCAGCCAATGGATCTTTGATATGGACGGTACCCTGACCGACAGCATGACCGTGGTATGGGAGGGTGCGCCGGACGCCCTGCTGCGCCGCTACGGCCGCACGCCCCGGGCCGACCTGCGTGCCACCCTGCTGAACATGGGGATGCAGGAAGGCGCACGGTACCTGATCCGGGAATACGATCTGCCGCTGACCGAGGAGAGCTACTTTGCCGTGATGCGGGAGGTGATCGCCGAGCTGTACGAGACCGTGGAGCTCAAGCCCGGCGTGCGCACGATGCTGGCAAAGCTGCAGGCCGAGGGTGCCCGCATGTGCATCTGCTCCAACACCTGGGCCGACCAGTGCCGCACCGTGCTCACCCGGCTGGGCATCGCGCAATATTTTTCCTTCATCGTGGAGGCGCAGGGCGTGCTGCACAAGAGCCGCCCGGAAGTGTTCTTTGAATGCATGAGCCGTCTGGGCGGTGCAGACCCCGCCCGGTGTGCGGTGTGCGAGGATGCAGTGTACGCTGCTTCCACGGCGCACGGGGCCGGATTTTACGTTGTGGGCATCGCAGACCCCGCCTCTGCCGCCGACGAGCCGGAGATGCGCCGCATCTGCAGCCAGTTCCTCCCCCGGTGGGATGCGCTGGACTGGACCGCCGTGTAATAAAAAAGGGCCGCAGAGTGCGGTTCTTTTTCATATTAAAGGGGTATTACTCTTGCTTTTTGCCGTCAAGAAGAGTATGATATTATAAACAGGACTGTCCCAAGGGGGCAGTGCCCTCATTTCCCTGTTTTTGTAAGATATGTGAGAATACACCGTTTGATTTTCAAAATATAAAGGTATAATATCCGTAAAGAGGAGACCTTCCGTCATGAACAACCCACTCGTCAGCATTATCGTGCCAGTGTACAATGTGCAGAATAGTGTTGCCCGCTGCCTGGAGAGCATCTGTGCGCAGACGTGGAAGAATATCGAGATCATTTTGGTCAACGACGGTTCCAGAGATGAAAGCTTTTCGGTCTGTGAGCAGTTCCGCGAAAAAGACCCGCGTATCGTTTTGGTGGACAAGTCCAATTCCGGCGTGTCGGACACCCGCAACTGCGGCATGACCCTTGCATCCGGCAAGTACGTACAGTTTGTGGACAGCGACGATTATATCGAGCCTGATTTTACCGAGCGGTTGGTAACGGCCGCCGAGACCAACAATGCCGATCTGGTGATCGCACCCTATTGGATGGTGATCCCGGCAAACTCCTGCAAGGCCGGTCAGGCTCTGGAAAGCCTGCAGGAGAACCTTGGCATTGAGGAAAAGCGTCCCGATGATGTGCGCGAATACGGTTTTCTGCCCGAGGGCATCTATGACCGCGACACCTTTGCCCTGCGCCTGATGGAAAAACCCGCATCCTTCTTCTACAGCGTTCTGTGGAACAAGCTCTACCGCCGCGACATCCTTGTGGACAACCATCTGCAGTTCACCAGCGAGGTGCGCTGGGCCGAGGATCTGGTATTCAATCTGGAATATATCCTGTACGCCAACGTATTCGTTTCCATCCCCAAGGCAGGCTACCACTATGTGCAGAACCCTCAGAGCATCTGCCACACCCAGATCAATCTGGCTTCCATCGTGCAGAACAAGCTGCAGGTGTTCCGCTATTACAAGGAGCTTTACACAAAGCTGGGCCTGTACGACAAGGTGCAGCCGCAGCTGTACAAATTCCTGACCGCATTCTCGGAGAATGCCTATCCCGCCGGTTCGCCCCAGAAGATCATCATGGACATGGCCAACCGCTGGGGCTTTGGTGTTCTGGATGCTTCCGACAAGGAAAAGAAACGCCACGCCAAATCAGAGGCCTGAACTTCCGTACATGAGAAAGAGCTGCACAAGGCAGCTCTTTTTTGTTTGCCATTTTACCGGTCGGTCCAGCTGCGGACGGCCTCACGCACCATGCCCTCCCGCCCGCGGGGGATGGGGATGCGCGCACCGCTGCTCATCTGCAGCTCGCCCGCCGTCAGCAGCCGGGCCGCCGCCAGATTGACCACATAGGAGCGGTGCGGCTGCAAAAAGCGGCCGTCCGCCAAAAGCGGCCTTGCCACCTCGGCAAAGGATACCCGCAGCGAAAGGGACATCACATCCTCCCCGCTGAGCAGGTGGAAACGCACCACATGGTGGGTGCACTCCAGATACTCGAGCTGGGCATAGGGCAGCAGCCGCAGACCCTCGGCCGTGGCCACGGTGAGGGCCGGGCCATACTCCGGCTCGGTGGCGCGGGCCAGCAGGGCCGAAAGCTCCTGCTGATGCACCGGCAGCAGCAGATACTGCATGGCGTCCACCCGGAAGGCACTGTAGGCGTGGGCCGTCGTGCGGGCCGCAAAGGCCAGCGGAGCCCTGCGGCCCCGGCGGCGCAGCTCCGCAGCCGCCGAAAGCCCGGCCGGAGCCGCCACCGCTGCCAGCTCTATGAGATACAGGTCGAACCGCTCGCCCTCGGCGTCACGGCGCAGAAGCGCATCTGCGTCCGGCAGCTGCTGCACGATGCACGCATCCTGCCGCCGGGCAAAATATTCCATGCACTGGCGTTCCAGCCCGCTGCGCAGGGCCGCATCCGTGCTGCATACCGCAATGTGAAAGACCATCCGACATTCCCCTCTCCGCCAGCCGTCCGCCTTGATTTTTGCGCAGGGCTGGAGTATGATAAATGAAACCTCGCTGCACCGAAAAAACAGAAATGGAGACCATTGCCATGCCGGAACCCCTTGTCAGCATCATTGTGCCCGCCTATAACGCCGCAGGCTGCATTGCCCGCTGTGTGGAGAGCATCGTCTCCCAGAGCTATCAGGAGCTTGAGATCCTTCTGCTGAACGACGGCTCCAGGGATGACACCCTTGCCATCTGCCGGAAGCTGGCCGAAGCCGACCCCCGCATCCGGGTGATCGACAAACTGAACACCGGCGCAGCCGATACCCGCAGCTGCGGCCTTGCGCTGGCCAGAGGCGAGTACATCCAGTTCGCGGACAGTGACGACTATCTGCTGCCGGGCTGCACGGCAAACCTTGTGGCAGCTGCCCGGCGCAGCCGTGCCGACCTTGTGCTGGCCCCCTACCGGATGATGGTGCCCCGCAGAGACGGCGGCTATGACACCCGGGAATACAGCCTGCTGCCTGCAGGGGAGTACAGCAAGGTGGATTACCTGTGGCAGCTCACCGGCCACGCCGCCGCCTTTTACTACGGCGTGCTGTGGAACAAGCTCTACCGCCGCGACCTGATCCGGATGGCGCAGATCCGGTTTGAAAATGTCGTTTTCGCCGAGGATCAGCTGTTCAACACCCGGTATCTGCAGGCGGCGCAGCGGTTCGCCGCCATCGACGAGGCCGTTTACTGCTACATCCAGAACCCGCAGAGCGTCTGTCACACACAGGTGAGGGTGGCAGACATGCTGCGCCACCGTGACCGGATGTACCGCGCCTACCGGCAGATGTGCATTCAGCTGGGCGTGTACGACCGGTTCCGCCTGCGGCTGCGGGGCATCTACCTGAGCCTGTTTGAAAGCCCCCTGCCCAACGGCCCGGTGCAGCGGCTCTCCGACGCCGCCGCACGCACCCACAGCCGCATCTGAGAAAAGGAGACGCTATGGAATTCCCCCTTGTCAGCATCATCGTGCCCATGTACAACGCCGCAGGTTGCATTGCCCGCTGTGTAAAAAGCATCTGTGCCCAGAGCTATAAAAGCATTGAGATCATCCTGCTGAACGACGGCTCCAAGGACGGCACCCTCTCGGTCTGCCGTGCTCTTGCCGCTCAGGACCACCGTATCGCGCTGGTGGACAAGCCCAATTCCGGCGCGGCGGACACCCGCAATCAGGGGCTTGCGCTGGCCCATGGCCGCTACGTCCAGTTCGTGGACAGCGACGACTGGCTGGCCCCGGACTTTACCGAAAAGCTCGTCACCGCCGCCGAGACCCACGCCGCCGATCTTGTGATCGCGCCCTTCTGGATGGTGTATCCGAAGGACTACGTGGAGCACACCCGCCCGTGGGAAAAGGCGCTGGGCACCGTGCTCCGGCGCAACCCGCCCCGCACCCGGGCCTACGGCTATCTGCCCGCCGGGGTGTACACCGGGCAGGAGTACGCCCGGCAGCTGATCGAAAAGCCCAATACCTTTTACTACGGTGTGCTGTGGAACAAGCTCTACCGCCGGGATCTCCTTGCCGGGCACGGAATCCGCTTCCGGCAGGAGCTGTTTGCGGAAGATCAGCTGTTCAACACCGAATATCTGCGCTATGTGCGCACCGCCGTTTCCATCCCGGACATCGGCTACTATTACCTGCAGTGCAGCCAGAGCGTTTCCCACTCCAGAGTGACCACCGCCGATATCCTTCGGCTGCGGCGGCGGGTGATGGGCCTGTACAAGAGCATCTATACCGAACTGGGCATCTACCCGGAGACCCGGGCCGCCATTCTGCGCTCCGCTTTTGGCGAGAACGAGTTCACCCTGCCGCCGCTGGATACCCCGCAGGCCCATTCCTGCAGGCTGTAACCGGCTGTTTCCGCGGGCAAAACGGCGCACCGCTTTTCTGAAAACCACACACCCGGACTGCCGCTGTACGGCATCCGGGTGTTTCTGTTTTTATCCGGCTCAGCAGCCGATGGAGGCGCACTTTTCGGCCAGCCAGACCCGCTCCTCCGCGTTCAGGTGCGGGGCCAGCTTTGCAAACACCTGACGGTGGTAGTCGTTCAGCCATGCAATCTCGTCTTTGTCCAGCACGCCGGGCAGGATGGGCGAGGTGGCAATGGGCACAAAGGTCAGCGGCTCAAAGCCCAGAAAAGTGCCGTACTGGTTATCCGCCTTGTGGATGCACACCAGCTCGTTCTCGATGCGGATGCCCACCAGATCGGTCTCGTACACGCCGGGCTCGTCGGTCACGATCATGCCGGGGCGCATCCGGGTGGTGTTGCGGCTGTTCAGGGCATGGGGCCCCTCGTGCACATTGCCCACAAAGCTGACGCTGTGGCCGGTGCCGCAGCGGTAGTTGATGAGGTGGCGCCACAGGGGCTCCCGGGCGATGGTATCGATCATCTTACACTCGCAGTAATCCAGCCAGACAGCCCTGGCAAGGTCGATGTGGCTCTGCAGGGTCCATGTGTAGAAGCGCTTTTCGTCCTCGGTCAGCTCACCCAGCGGATAGGTGCGGGTGATGTCGGTGGTGCCGTCCATGTAGGTGGCACCGCTGTCCACCAGCAGAAAGCCCTTCTTTTCCAGCACAGCGTGATTTTCCGGGGTGGCGTGGTAGTGCATCATGGCTGCGTTGCCGCCGTAGGCCGCAATGGTGCCAAAGCTTTCCACAAGGAACTTGTCGTCTGCGCTGCGGTACTTGTGCAGGATCTCGTCCACGGTCAGCTCGGTCAGCTGTTCGCCGGAAGCCAGACGGTTTTCCAGTTCGATCTGGAACCGCACCATGGCCACGGCGTCCCGCAGATGGGACTCGCGCAGGTGTGCCAGCTCTACCTCGTTCTTCACGCCCTTCATGGCCAGCAGGGGGTCGGCGGCGTCCTTCACGGTCAGGGCGGGGTTATTTTCCAGCACCTGATACACGGCGTAGTTCACGGTAGCGCTCTCGGCCAGCACAGTCTGCGGCTCGGTCTCGGCGGCCATCACGTCCAGAATGCTGTCGTAGTCGGCCAGCGTCACGCCGTTGGCCTCCAGCTCTGCCTTGGCCTCCGGGGTGACCCGCGCCTGATCAATGAACAGCACGGCGCGATTCGGGGTGACATAGCAGTAGGCCATGGCGTAGGGGGTGCACTCGATGTCCATGGCGCGCAGATTCAGCAGCCATGCCAGATTGTCCAGCTTGCCCACGAACTGCGCGGTGCAGCCCAGTTTCCGGAGCCTGCCGCGCAGCTGTTCCAGCTTTTGGGCAGGGGAGAAGCCCGCGTACTCTTCCGGCAGGATCCACGCCTGGGTGTCCGGCAGGGCGGGGCGGCCCTCGGTCCACAGCTCGTCCTCGAGGCGCAGCGTCCGGATGGAAGCGCCTTTTTTCTCCAGTGCCTTTTTCAGGCCGTTCACAAGAGCCGTGCTGGCGGTCAGGCCGCACAGGCCCAGCACCTCCCCCTCATTCAGGGCATCGGCACAGTATTCCTCCACGGTGGGCACACCCGGTTCCCCCATGCGCTGCAGCTCGATCTCGGTACCGGCAAGCTCTTTTTCCGCCTGCACGAAGTACCGGCCATCGGCCCACAGGGCGCTCCCGGTGCGGGTGACGACAAGGTTGGAGTTCTCGCCGTGAAACCCGGAAAACCAGGTCAGGCTGGTATAGTGGGCGGGCAGGTACTCACTGGCATGGGGGTCCCCCACCGGGATCAGATAAACAGCCACGCCGTTTGCGGCCATGGCGGCACGCAGAGCGGCAAGGCGCTCGGGTACGGTATTCATGCTCATAATGACAGCTTCCTTTTTTCTATGGCCGGACCGCCGGAAAAGCCCCCGGCGGCAGGGATTTTTTTCTGTGTCCTATTGTATCATTCCGGGAAAAAGATTGCAATGCAGGGGCGGGACGAACCCTCTCCGTCATCGCTGCGCGATGCCACCTCCCCCGAAAGGGGGAGGTTTTACTCTGCTTACCGCCAGATAGCGAAAAGCTCCCCCTTTCGGGGGAGCTGGCACGGCGTAAGCCGTGACTGAGAGGGTTCTGACGCAAAAAAGCCCCGGAGGGCGGGTGCTCTCCGGGGCGGGATGTGATTCAATTACTGTACATTAAAGCCGATAGCAACATAGGTCTTGCCGTTGATGGTCTTTGCGCCAACGCCCAGCGCGGTAATCTTTTTATTACCAGCTTTAACCTGAACAAGGTTCCAATAGGCATCAATGTCCTTCTGGGCCGGCGTGATCGTTCCTGCCGTAGCCGCCTCATAGGAGGACATCACATACGTTCCGTTGATGATCTGATTCGAGTCGTAGCAAATCATTACCCAATCCTGGGTCGTTTCATCTTTCGTCCAAAGTTCTTTATAGGTCAGAGTTTCTTTGTCGGCCATTGCTACAATACGCTCGACAGCCAAATTCTTAATGGTCTCATCGTTTTCGAAGTTTTCGAACTTCTCACCATAAGTCGCTTTCAGTTTTTCATTCAGTTTTGCCATATAGGCCTGCTCGACCGTGGCTTCAAACTTCGCGGTGTCTGCATTGTTGCCGGTACCGCCGCACGCGGTGAGCATTGCCAGAACCATGATGCCGGCCAGAAGAACAGCCACAAGACGTTTCATCTTTTTCATGTTAGATTCCTCCATAATAAAATAAATCACAGGCCTTTTCCGCGTCCCAAACGCCCGGACGGCCTATGTTTATTTTACAACACATCCCCCCCCGTGTCAATGTGCAGACTGCCTATATTTTTCAGTTATTTTCGGGCAGATAAGTCCGTTCCTTGGACACAAAAAGCCCCGGAGGGCGGCCTTGCAGCCACGCTCCGGGGGAAAAAGGTGAGGAGTTTTTTACTTGTTGGGGTTATCGATCTGGAATGCTACTGCGATGTAGCTGTGAGTGCCGTCCGACCGGACAACAACGCCAAGCTTCGTCCAGCTGCCTCTGCCGCTCACGTTAACCTTTGTTTCGGGCCATTTCTTGTTGATTTCTTCCTGGATCTCCGTCAGGATCCTACTCACAACAAAGCCATATTCATATCTGCCGGTCATCGTGATGGTCAGGTATTCCTGATCCTTACCATCCACATGGACTTCGCCGACCAGCTTTGCGCCAAAGATCTCAACGCTGGAGTTCAGGTCCTTCTGCAGATGCCCATCCGCAACAGCCTGCAGGCTCTTATCGTTTTCTGTCACGTTGCTTGCCTGTGCCATGCCCTTGAACTTGCCAAAGGCTCTATCTTCTTCGTCCTTGTCTCTGTGACCAAAGCTGCTGCCGCCACCGCCGCTGCAGGCGGTGAACAGGAGCATGGTCAGCGCACCTGCCAGAAGCAGGGCAACGATCTTGGAAAGCTTCTTCATAGGGTATCCCTCCAGTCTGATGATTTTGTGGATATGTTTCGCAGTTCAGAAGGCAGTTCCCCTTTCGGGGTGCTCCTCTTGCCTTGATTATATCCAACTGGAGTCGGAATTGTCAATGGGGAAGTTTCCCAAAAACAGGAAGGTTTCTTCGTGAAAAAGGCACGAAAACAGGTATTATTTGTTGCGGTATTGTAATTGTTATACCGGACTTCGCAAAGAATCTTTGCCGTCTGACATTTCCTGCCAGACGCCGGAGAGGTCACCCTGTTTTTGCGGCAGAGACCGCCCGCTTAAATTTGGATGGATGTTGTGGGCTGGGCGCTGCCGCCGCGGCTCCCCAGACGGTACTTGAAATCCCCGTAGCCAAAGTGCGCCAGACGCCGGAGCGTTCCATCCGCGCACAGCTGCCAGATGTCCGGCAGGGGCATCCCGTTGAAGGTGTTGTTCTTGCAGGTGGAATAGATGGCCATATCGCCGAAGATGAGCCGCTGCCCCTCGGTGAGGGGGGCGGCAAAGCTGTAATCGCCGATCACATCTCCCGCAAGGCAGGTGGGCCCGCCCAGACGGACGGTGCAGGGCTTCTCCCCCGGTTCGCCCGCGTCCAGCAGGGGCGGGCGGTAGGGCATCTCGATGACGTCCGGCGTGTGGCAGGCGGCAGACAGATCCAGAATGGCAAGGCTGGTGTCGCCGTTTTGCAAAGTGTCCAGCACGGTGGTGACGAGATAGCCCGCGTTCAGCGCCCATGCCTCGCCCGGTTCCAGATACACCTGCACGCCGTATTTTGCCTGCATCCCGGTGATGCATTTTTCCAGCAGGGACAGGTCGTAATCCGGGCGGGTGATGTGGTGCCCGCCGCCGAAATTGAGCCATTTCATGCGGGGCAGAAGGTCGCCGAAGGCAGCTTCCACCGCCGGGAGCGTCTCGGCCAGCGCATCGGCGTTCTGCTCGCACAGGGTGTGGAAGTGCAGGCCGTCCAGCAGGGCGGGCAGCTCCGGGTGCTGCTGCACAGCGGCATCCCACTGGGCGCGGGTGGTGCCAAGGCGGCTGCCCGGGGCGCAGGGGTCGTAGATCTCATGGCCGTCCTGCGTGGAGCGCTGCGGATTGATGCGCAGGCCCACGCTTTTGCCTGCCGCCTTTGCCGCCGGGCCGAACTTTGCCAGCTGGCTGGGCGAGTTGAACACGATGTGGTCGGCGTACTGCAGCAGCTCCGGGAACTCGTCTGCCCGGTAGGCCGCGCAGAACACATGGTTCTCCTTTTCCGGCAGCTGCTCCCGGCCCAGGCGGCTCTCGTACAGGCCGCTGGCCTCGGTGCCCGCCAGATAAGGAGCCAGCACCGGGTAAACATTAAAGTTGGAAAAAGCCTTCTGCGCCAGCAGAATTTTGCAGCCGGTGCGCTGCTGCACCCCCAGCAGAAGTTCGCCGTTGCGGCGCAGCTGCCCTTCGTCCAGCAGGTAGCAGGGGGTGGGCAGAGAGGCAAGCGCTTCCCAAGAAAGGTTTGCAAGGCCCGCAAAGGGCGGGCGGGTATCGGCCAGCCGCATCAGTCCACCAGCGCCGGGCTGTGGCTCTCGGAACGGGGCAGGCCGTACTTGTCCAGAGCGTCCAGATACGGGTCCGGATCAAACTCTTCCACAGTGTGCACGCCCTTGGTGGTCCACTTGCCGGTGAGCAGCATCAGTGCGCCGCACATGGCCGGAACGCCGGTGGTGTAGCTGATGGCCTGAGAGCCGACTTCCTTGTAGCACTCCTGGTGGTCGCAGACGTTGTAAATGTAGTAGGTCTTTTCCTTGCCGTCCTTTTTGCCCGTGAAGATGCAGCCGATGTTGGTCTTGCCCTTGGTGCGGGGGCCGAGGCTGGCGGGGTCAGGCAGAAGTGCCTTGAGGAACTG
>OIDU01000513.1_pt1 | contig 18082 bp, 17 predicted proteins | sample 1581481 | NCBI WGS metagenome assembly OIDU01 (sample SAMEA3882519, study PRJEB24775) | human gut metagenome | biome: human-associated habitat; feature: intestine environment; material: feces | place: Netherlands | collected 2009/2010
AATAGTCCAACGACCCCGACGACGAAACCGCGCAGAAGTAGGAGATGTTGGTGATGGTATTGGAGTAGTTCGGCGACCGCAGCCACCAGACCGCCGCCGTTCCGGTGGCGGAATGTTTATTGGCAACTTTGCTGTTACCCGCTTTGAAGTAATCGTACTGCGCCTGATAGTTCGGCTCCGCATCATTGCAATACTGGTGCGTTGCAAAAACCTCATACTCGGACAGCAGGAACAGATAATCCGTGGTAGAGGACACGTTGCTGGCGGTATTGCCGCCACCCTTATTATCCGTATACTTCGTGCAGGACTTCATCACCGCCCGCAGATCAGAGGGAAGTGCAGCCAGCAACGTGTTTGCAGTCGGACTGGTGGGAGAGCTTGCACTACCCAGCACCTTGCTCCGCATCTGACTGCTCCCCCAACCACCAGAGTTCGTGTTGCTGGTGTTCATCGTGAATGCACCAGACGTGGAAGTCGTGCCGCTGTAGCTGCTATCTACCAGACCAACAAACTTGCCGCTGATCTTGCCCAAAAGGAAGTGGATGCGGTTGCTGCCCTCCTTGCCGGAATTGTGGTTGAAACCGATGATAAAGGCATCAACTTTCAAGCTGGAGATCGTAGTTGCACCCACCTTGCCATTGATGGTTACGGACTTCGTGTCACCAATAGACCAATAGTTTGCACCCTGCCCAGCATCGCTGACGGCCTTGATGACTGCCCAACTGTTGCTGCTGAGCGTTTTGGACACCAGCGTAACGGCCACCGTGAACGTCTTGCTGGACGGTGCAGTATAGTTGGTATCTGCACCCACATTGACCGTAATAGTGGCACTGCCGGTCGCCTTTGCGGTCACCGTGATGGTGGTGCCGGAAACACTTACCGTTGCAATGTTCGTACTGCCAGAGGATGCGGTCACCGTACCGCTGCCCGGCCGCGTAACAGTGATGGTGCCAGAGGTTTTCGGGTAGGTCAGGCTCAGACTGCTTGCGGACAGCGTAATACTGCCAGCCGCCTTTCCGATCGCCCACGAAGCACTCTTAGCCGTAGTCGTCCCATCCGACCACTTATAATTGGCAGTCGGGGTAAAGGTGGCGCTGTAGCTGCCAGCATTGGTTGCGCTGCTCGTGCCGCCGATCGTCAGCTGAGAACTGTTATAGTTGCTCCATGCAGGGGACTGCGCCGAGCCATTATAGGTCACGCTGCCGGTCTGTGCCGGGACATTCTTGATCTCGGCCCGGCCGATCGTCCACGAAACGCTTTTGGCTTCCTGCGTGCCATCCGTCCAGACATATTTACCGACCGGAGTAAACGTAGCCGTATAGGTGCCAGCGTTGATGCCGGAGGTCACGCCCCCAATCGTCATCATGCTGCTGTCATAGCCTTTCCATGTGGGACTCTGAGTGGAACCGGTATAGGTCAGGTTCCCGCTCTGGGCAGGCACGGCCTGAATCGTCAGGGTCAGCACAGAAAGCGCATCAATGGCTTCCTGTACATTCGCCGCCGAGATGCCGGACTTACTGTTGTCATAGGAAATATCTGCCGCAGTGCCGCCGGACGAACCGCCGCCACCACCAGCATTAAAAGGACCCCATGCCATAAGATTAACCCTCCTTTGCCGCTGTCGCGGCCGTGATGATGTGGTACTGCGCCGAAATCGCAGCTGTGGGCACCGATGCCGCACGGAGCCGGAGGATGCCGGCACGGCTTTCCGTCGCAACAAAATTTGCCGCTCGTGCAACTGCGCTGCTGGACGGGTCAACATCCACTCCCACGCTATCTGCCGCCGTCAGACCATCCACCTTGATGTCGATGTACTTCGTATACCCGGGGACGCTGGAATCGGACTTCCAGCCGGTGACAGGGATGGAGAACGAAACGAATGTTGCCCGGTCTGCTTTCAGTCCGTGCATTTCTTCCAGTGCAGCAGCGGCGGCAGATGCGACTTTGGCGGTAGCATTGCTGGACTGGGATGCAGCGCTGCGGAGCTGATCCAAAGTTGTGAGCGCATTGCTCAAAGAAGTCACCTCCCATAAAAAAATAAGGGGCAGCGGTGAATATTCTCCGCCGCCCCTTTACTCATGAGATCTCAGAGGCTTACTCGCCGTAAATCTCTGCCAGCATCTCGGACACCTCGGCATCGGTAGCCGTATGGTTCGCAATGGCCTTATCGATGGTGGTATTCATGCCGTCCAGCTTGGTCTTATCCGCAGCGGACATCAGGCCAGCCTTGGTAGTGGTAGCCTCGTCGTAGGTGGTATCCTGAGCCGGAATGCCCAGACCGGTGATGTCAGCCTTGGTCACAGGAGCGGCAGCAGTCACATGACCCTGCTCATCCACAGTGGTCTTATACAGGCCGCTGGCATAGGCGGTGTGGGTCGGGTGCTCATACTTGTTGGCACCCTCGGCGATGGCATCCAGCTTAGCTTTCAGCTCATCGGTGAAGTCGTTGGCAGACAGACCCTTGCCAGCCTCTTTCTCCACATAACCGGACAGGTCAACGAAACCTGCCAGCACATCGTACTTGTAGGCATCGCCGACCTTGACCACCACAACATTGGTGCCCTTGGGATATTTGTTGCCCGCACCCTCGACGAAGTTGGCGGTGGTGGTGAAAGCATCGGTCACGTTGTAGACGTTGCCCAGAACGTCCTCAGCCAGAGCAGGCAGCGCAGCAAAGGCCACAGAGCCAGCGGGCTTATAGACAGCGCTGATCTTGGCGTTGATCTCGTCCTTGGTGTAAGCGTCGGTGATGCCGTATCCACCCAGAGTAGTGGCCTTGTCGGCCTTTGCAGCCAGAACAGCAGCCAGAGCGTCGTCGAGGTCAGACTGGGAAATCTTCGCCTTGTAGGCCAGTGCAGCCAGACCCTTGATGGCAACATCGGTACCAGCCACGGAAATGCTACCGTTCTTGGAGCCGGTGGCAACCAGAATGTCCACCATCTTCTCAGCGATGGCCAGGGCAACGCCGTTCACCTTAACGCCCTCCAAGACGTTGGCCTGTGCGCCGACATCCTCCAGAGCCTTGATGCGCTTGTTCTGGGCCTCGTCAACGGCCTTCTGCTTCAGACCCAGCTCCTTCAGTGCGCCCAGCTTTGCGAGCTTCTCAACATTGTAAGCCATAATAAGTATCCTCCGTAAATTGTTGTTTGGTGTTTATTTGTCGTAGATTTCGGCCAGCATTTCGGATACATCATCCGTAGCTGCCATCTGGTCTTCGGAAACTGTGGCGTGGACAGAAATAACACCGTCTTTGGTCACTTCCACGCCGTCGCCAATTTTCACGCAGCCCAGCCGGTCACGGGTCGCAATTACCAGTTCACCGGTGCCACCTCCTTTCCCGAACAGAGTGACGACTGCCTGAATATCAGCTTCCGGGATGCGCTGAGAGAAAAAGCGAACAATACCGTTCAAAGTCTCGCACCCGTTCAGGACACCCGCCTTGTTCGAAATAGAAAAGCAGCTGGCAGTTGCGGAACCGCTGGGCCAAAGCTCAGGGGTGCAGTCTGCCAACTCTGCATCGTAGGTATACGCATACGGCATTTCACCCTCGCTGTCCGATACGGCTTTCCAGCCGTCCACAGAAAGGGTCAGGTCGTATTTGCCATAGTAGCCGCCGGAGCTGCCGCCACCACCGCCGCCGCTTTCCTTGATAAGCTCTTTGACCCTGTCTTCCGACATGATCTGGCCGGATTCCTCCAGCTCTTTCAGAGCCTTACTGGTGGCTTCGGTGATGATTTTGGCATGGGCATCCGGGGCATCGTTGTGCTGTGAGATCTCCTTCAGCACCATTTCCCGCACCATCCGCATAATTGCTTCAACCTGCGGGTCAACGGTGAGTGAGATATTGGCTTTGGTCGAAACGGCCAGCAACACAGCAATTTGGAATTCATGGTCAGCAGTACCGATGGCCGGGATCTCGATGCCCCGATCGTCCTGCATCAAAAAGAGCAGCGTGTCCTCCGGGTCGTCATTGAGGCGGCCAAACACACCGATCTGGTGCATGAAGTACGGCTTATCTGCACCGCCCGTCCAAATGCTAACTTTGCGGGCTTTTTCACCCTCATATTCCACGGTGTCGATGCCCAGCAGTTTAAGCTCATAGGTATCACCGCTGACTGCCGTTTCCTCGGACAAGTCGGTGTCAACGGTGCCCGTGCCGCTTACAGCACGGGTGATGGTGAGCGCACCGCCCGAAATGGACTCGGACAACATCGCAGCACCGGCGCTGGTATATGCATATTTTTCCCAGCTCATAACGATTTCCCTCCTAACTTGATGGTGACGGTTTCATAGGTCTGCGCAGGTCTGCCAGATGCAAGCGCCTGTGCAGACACAGCCTTGGCGTGGATAGTTCCGGGCAGCGCAATGGTCGTTTTCATCCGAGTTGTGCTGACCGCACCAGCGGCGCAGGCGTGTGCGCTGACTGCCCGCGGCTCGATAACACCCGGCATAAGAACCGTGTAGGACATCGTTGTGGCGCAGGGAATCGCTGCAACATAGCACGCTTTCGGCTCCGTTTCCGTGTAGTAAATGACGCTGTCCAAATGCGACCGAAGATTTTTGTAGCAGATGATTTTTTGCAAAACTTGCTGATGTTTGGCCTCATTGATTGCAGCGAAATCAACCGTGATACGGAGTTTGAAGTGGTACGGATCGCCGCCGTACTCAAACCACTCCAAAACTTTGGGATTGGGATAAATCGCAGAAATGGCTCTTTCAACAGCCGCTTTTGTGCCACGGTGCCGGTGAACATAGAAGCTGTCCTTGATGGTTTTTCTTTTTTCCTCAAGGGTGTAGGATCTATCGTACCAGTCCACGGCGAAGTCCCGAGCCAGAATGTCAAGCAGCCATTCGGGCAGTTCGTCGATGCGGGTATAAATCCGCAGGGAGTCGATTTCATCCTGCCGGGATTCCATCACCTTGGCTATGGCCTGTCCCAGAGCCACCGTCTTAGGGTCTTTTTGGAGCGCAATCGGAAACTGCTGCATCATGTTGTCAGCAGTCAGGCCGTGGTTACTCATCCTCATACCCTCCGCTCTTTATCGTCACCGTGCCCAACTTTGCCACTTGCGGAACCTTGTCGTTGCGGTCAAGGGATGGCACACCGTCTTCCAGCGGAGTAAAGGCGGGCTGTTTGAGGTCTACACGTTTGATGCCGGCCGAAAGAAGCAGATACCGCAGCCTGTCAGGGTTGATGTCCCTGCCCATCTTGCCGGACTGCCAGCGGATGTACCGCTGCACAGCCTCATTCACGCCGGACTGAGCTTCACTTGCGGAAATGCTTCCGTCCCGGGTCAGGTAATAGGTCAGGTCGATATTATAGGGTACTTCTTCCGGGTCGCCAGAGATCACATAGTCAGTCAACGGCCGGATTTCATCCGGCGAACAGGCCGCAACCATAGCACGCTTGGTTTCCTCGCCAGCCACGCTGCCATCATTCATGACGGCGTATAGGCAAACTGTGCCAGGGCTGGGCGAATTGGCAATGACATCTGCGATTTCAGTGGAAACCCTCTTTGCAAAGTATTTGTAGGCACCAATCGGGCCAGCATCAGACCATGCACTCTGGCTGTCACGCATCAGCTCATAAAATTCCTCGTCGTCCGGGGCATCAGAACCGTTTGCGCTGACCGTGATATTGGAGCAGCCGGAGTAGTAGTCGTAGATGTCAACAGCGGTGTGGATGTCCCCCACAGCATAATCATTGCCAGCCGTGCCCACGGTCTGGCAGGTCACCTGAACATCCGTGTATGTTGCGCCGATGGGAACGTACTCGTCTGCGGAGGTTTCCCAGTACAAGGCTGCATTGTCGTCTGTGACACGGGTGCCGGCCGGAATCAGCACCGCCGTCTGGCGGGGCTCGCTGATGTAAAAGCGCATGGTGCAGGTCGCCGCCGTAGGCTTGGGGCGCTCCTGCAAATAGAACAGCTCGGCCAGGCCATCCAGATACTCGCCCTCTGCGCTGCTGGGCAAGTTTTGGCAGCCTGTCCAGTTATTCTGGGCACGCTCGTACATGATGGCATCTTCGACCCACGAAATGAAAAGCCGTTCCGGGCTACCGGGCATCACAGTTTTGCCAAAGAACTGCTCATATCCTGCGACAAGCAGCCTGTCCAGCTCATCCATGTCCGTAGACACGAACTCGTAGGTTTTACGCACTGATGCTCACCTCCACGACGGGCAGCATCCGCCCGGGAGTGTCCGGGGCTTCCTTGAAAGTAGTCCCCATGTAGGTGGCACGAGGTTCAAACCGCTCGATGGCCTCCTTGATGGCAGCGCAGAGCATAGGCTGCGCCACATTTTCCGGCCGGTCGAGAATGTTCGCAATATCAATGCCAAATTCCCGGTAGCAAGGCACTGTGCCTTTCGGTGTAGACAGGATGACGGCGATGTTCTGCAGAACGCTGGTCACGGTATCCTGCTCCCCAAGGGAAATGGTGGTCAGGTCGTTTGCCGATACCAAGTAGTTGCTCACAAAAATCACCTCATTCTCTCTGATATTCCAACAAAGAAACGCTTGCGGTAATCCATGTCGGTGTACCGAAAGCGTCTGTGTGCAGGGTCTTGAATTTTACAGATTTGATAACCCACCGATAGCTGCCATAGACCACATTGCCGAGAACGAACGGCAGCGTTGTCCCATTGAGGACGCATTCTTGCAGTCGTTCCCGCTCTTTGGTTGGATTCACGCCGAGGTATGCGGCCAGTTCAATGTCAAACGTAATTGTTTGAGCATCGGTGCCTGTAAACTCGGTCAGGGCCGGGCCTCCGGCGCGCTGGTGGGTAGTATATCTGGCAGATACATTTTGCACCATGTTCTTGATGGTCTCGACATGGCTATCGAACACGGCAAAACTGATGTCTCCGAGGCAACCGACAATCACGGATAAATCCCTCCCAGCACGAAGCCATCAGCATTGAAGCACGGGAGGTACAAGCAGACCACCGTATCATCAATGGCCGGCAGCCACCACACCACATGGGACTTGTGCTGATGGTTTGTGGAGTTGTCCGCCCCGATGACCTTTTCTTCCTCATCCCAAATCTGGCGTGAGCCATCCATGGTCGTTTTGATCTCAAGGTTGTAGGGGCTGGGGTGGATATACTGGTGATTGTGTTCGCCGGCTGACTCCGTATAGACAATGGCTTTGTAGTGCTGCATCACCGGGAGCCAGCCGGACGTGATGCCGGTGTCCTCAAATTTGCAGCGGACAAGGCGCTTTTCTTTGTTCACATCGGTGACTTTACCGAGGCGAACGTCAACAGCGGTGTTCATCAGTACCCTCCTAAAACATGACGGCCGGAAACCTGCGTGGTGTACCCGCCAGAGCCGGTCACGGTATGCTTGGCCTGCTTCACGATGTACTTTCCATCCCACGGCCCGAAGCTCTTGGTTTCAAACGTCAGGCCTGCAACCTTGCCCGGGTCGCCGTGGTAGGTAAAGCCAACCTGACGCTCAAACTTGTTGTGCATCCGGAGCTTTTTGGCAGCCAGTTCTTTGGCCTCGGTCTTGCTCGTGACCGGGGCATAAACTTCCAGCTGCTGGTTGGTTTTGCTCTTGGCATCGTAGTCCTTGACGTAGGCGATACCCTCAATGGGCTTGCCGTTCGGCCCAACATAGGACACCCGGCAGGACGCATACTGCGTTCCGGCCTGGCCGAGCGTGTGGCTCCACTTGATATAGCTTTTGTCGTCTTTGGTGACAGTCCATGCAGAATCTTTTCCCTCGTATTCTTTCTGGTCGAAGATAACGAGTTTGCCGTCTGTGCATTTCAGCGACAAGCCGGCATCATGGCACAACTGCGACAGGAAGTCGATGTCAGAGCAGCGGTACTGCTCCACACGCTTATACTCAGGATCCTTTTTCGCAAGGAACTGGGACTTCATACCGTTCTTCTTCGCCATTTCATTGGCGATGCCGGATAACTTGTACTTTTCCCAGCCCTTGCTCTGCTTGGTCTGCCGGATCTGGCTGGTATAGGGCAGCCCCGTGGCCTTTATGGTGATAATGTCGGGCGGGCCGGATGCGTTTATGCTATCCAGCTCAAACTCCCCGCAGTCCAGCGCCTCATCCTTTCCGTCAGAGTGCCAGTCACAGGCCGTGATGGTAGCCCGGATTTTCAGGCCGCCTTCACCGCTGCCGGAAGAACTGCCGCCAGATTTACCGGAGATCTCGCTGGCATCGACCCAGCCATAGACCCGGGACGTTCCGTCCGTGTGAATAACATGGTACGGGTGCAGCGCGCCCTGCTTGATGATGGTGATCTTGGCCGGGCCAGCCTTTGGTGTTCCGTTTGCCTTTTTGTCGGTAGATGCCTTGTAGTGTGGACCGCCAAGGAACTGCACCACGTCACCAACCTTGTAGCCATCAGAAGATGCGGCCGACACATCGCCGTCCAGCATCTTCTGGAGCCAGTCGGTCATCCAAACGCCCTCCCGGTCTTGGAGTTTGATCTGCAGGTCGTCACTGGCATCTTCCTCATTATCGGTAAATGTCAGCGACAGCAGGTAGGGCTTGATGCTGCTGGTGATGTCCACACCGTCAAACTCCACCGTACACTCGGCATGGCGGGCGGTATTTTCGTCGCTCATGTGACCACCTTCTTCCACGGGGGCAAGGTAGAGCTGGTTTGTGTCTCGGTATCCGGGAGCGTCAGAACGATTCCGGCCGGGAACACAAAATAGCCCAAGTGCTGCGGATTAGCAGCCATCAGGTTGGGAGCATAGGCGCAACTGCCGAGCTGCTTATAGGCCACGCTGTCCCAGCGGTCGCCTTGCACAGTCGTATAGGTTTTACTCATGCATACCTCCCTCTGAAATCATCGTCCTCTGCATCTTTCACGATTTCGAGGACAAGTTCTCTCAGGCTGTCATTCTGGGCATTCAGGACGTTTTGCAGCTCGGCAGTATCAGATATACCTGAGATATGGTAAACCGGCGAGAGCGATATAGGAACCGTGCTGCGTGCTGAGGAGGAGCCGCTGCTCTCTGGCAGCTCAGCGCTCATGGGGATAACGCTTGCGCTCTCCATCTCCCGTCTGGTTTCCGAGGCCGTCAGAACAGATTCCCCGCCGTTGAAGTAGACCAGCTCCGGGCCATGCTCACCAACGAGGGCAAAGCCGGGAGCCGCATCTTCCGTACCAACAGCATATCCGGGGATTCCGTGGTTGACATTGTAGCGCTCGTTGGAGCCTGCCAGCGCAGTAGAGGCCGCCGAGGCGATTTTGGCATAGGCTTCCTGCACACGGGGCATCATGCTGGATGCGCCATCGATGAAGCCCTGAATCGTCTCCTTGGCGCTTTTCGTGGCCTCGTCGCTCATGTCCATTTCCGATACGGTATCGGCTACGGTCTTGGCGATTTCGTCCATAGAATTGCTCATGCCGGTCTTGAGGTCGGCGATAGATTCGCTGGTGGTATCCTGCGCTTCTTTCAGTGCAGCATAGTTCTCAACCATTTTGGCGAGATCAGCATCCGAGACCGAGGCCATGCCGGCAATCGCATTGACGGATTCCTTGCTTCCATCCGCAAAACTGGCGATAACTTCACTCAGACCGTCGATGTCAGCCGCCCGTTCGTTCAGCTTTTCGAGGTTCTGGTTGTAGTTGTCCCAGTAGGTGATCTGGCTTTGCAGTGCATTGTTGATGGATGTAGCGGAGGTCGAAACGACCTTTTCCGCAGAATCCCACAACGCATACTGGCCGCTGATGCTGCCGTAGGCTTCATCATAGGCATCCTTGTAGGCTGCAATGATGTCCTGAATTCGAAGCTCTGCATCAGAGATGGCATTCGCCACGTTCTGCTGCTGCGCTGCAACATCGTCTGCGCTGTCGGCGGCGGACTGTTGCGAAGCATTCAAGGCATCGACTGCGGCGCTGGCCTCCTGATACTCGGCCTCGGCGGCATTGATAGCCTCCTGATCCTGCTCTACGGCGGCGGTGTAGTTCTCGACCTCCCGCCGGGCAGTGACAAGGTCATCCGAGTACCCCATATACTCAGTGCGCAGTTGCTGCACATCCTCGCTCATGGTGCGCCACGGCAGATCTTCCACCGTGCCGTAGGTGAGCTTGAACTGCTCATCCGTCAGGCCGAGGGTGGTCAGCAGCTTATCGTAGGCAGCAGACATGCCGGCATTGGATTTTTCAACCTTTGCCTGCGCAGTCGCCAGCTTGGTTTCGTTCTCAGCACTCTCAACCAGCACATTGTTGTACTGGTCATAAAGGGTGTTCAGGTATTCCTGCCGGGCCTGAGCCTTGGCATCTGCTACATAGGCATCCGTATGCTGGCGCAGCGCAGCGGTGCCGCCCTTGATGGAATTGGTCTCAAGGTCAATATCATCCGCAAGGCTGGGAACCAGAACAGACAGCCGGGCCAGCGTGTCGTGGTATTCGGCATTTCCGTCCGTGTTCCCATTTGTGGCGGCCTCGATGGCCTCCAACTTGCTGATGTACTGGTCCGCAACGCTGGCGGTCGCTGCCATGTTGGACAGGGTGGAATCGTAGCTTGCGCTTGCTTCTTCCATACTGTCGCCCATGTCACGAGCGGCGCTGGTCAGTTCCTTTACAGAGGGCACCGTCGCATCGGCCGCACCAGACAGACCGGCAACGACCGTGGCCAGCGCCGTGCCCGCCAGGGCAACTCCGACCAGCACCGGGGCAGCCGGGCCAAGCGTGGCAGTAAACAGCCCCATTGCGGTACTGCCCACCTTGATGGCGGTCGTGACCGCAGTCAGCACCGCGAGGAAGCCGCCCAGAGTAACCGTGCCGGCTGCAACGCCATTGACTACGCCGGGATTTTCTTCTACAAATCCCTGCATCCAGCCCAGGACTTCCGCGCCGACATCGTACAAATCCGACATCACCGGGGTCAAATCCTCACCGATGGCGATTTTCAGGCCGTCTGCTGCGGACTGCATCAGCGTCAGTCTGCCGTTCATGTTGTCGAGCATGGTGCCTGCCATTTTATCGGCAGATCCGGCGCAGTCGTTCAGAGCTGCGGTGTAGTCCGCAAAAGACTGCCCGCCCTCGGCTGCGGCTTCGCTGCACCCGGCCATGATGGTTTGCAGTTTGGAATACTGGTTCGTGCCGGCAATGACCTTTGCGAGGTTGGCCTGCTCTTGGTCGGTCAGGGTGTCCCAGATACCGGCCATGCCTGTGAGGATGCTGGACAGGCTCTGCATATTGCCGTGCGCATCATAAATCTGCACACCGTATTCTGCAAGGGTGTCCCCGCACTCTTTCGTGTTGGTTGCAAGGCGGGTGAAGATGGCGTTCAGGGCCGTGCCAGCCTCGCCGCCCTTGACACCGGCGTTGGCCATGGTAGCCAGCACAGCGGTGGTTTCCTCGACCGAGTAGCCGAGGGATGTAGCGGTAGCTGCACACGCCTTGTATGCCTCGCCCAGCTGGATCACGTCCGTGTTGGAGTGAGCCATGGCGTAGGCCATCACATCGACAAAGTGCGTGGTGTCAGAGGCTTTCAGACCAAAGGCAGTCAGATAGTCGGTAACAATATCGGATGCCTGCGCCAGATCCATGTTGGCGGCAGCAGCCAGATTCAGCACCGGGCTGATGCCCTCCAGCATAGACTGGGTGTCCCAGCCTGCCAAAGCCATGTAGGACAGAGCATCAGCCGATTCACCAGCGGTGAATTTCGTGGTTGCGCCCATTTCCTTGGCCTTGTCGGACAGGGCCGTCAATTCCTCACCGGTAGCACCGGAGAGGGCCTCGACATTGCTCATGGATGCTTCAAAATCACCTGCGGTGTTGACGCAGTCCATGTAGGCATCCCGGATTTCTCCGAGGGCCTTTGAAATGCCGACCGTGGCCAGCGTGGCCTCGACCGTCTCAAGCGCCTCGACCGATTTTTCACCGAATCCCTTTGCGCCCTCTCCGGCCTCGTCCATGGTCTTTTTAAGGTCAACCTGCTGGTCTTTCAGCTTATCGACCTCAGTTTCCAGCCGGACGCTTTCCGCCGTCAGCTGCGTGGTATCCACGCCAGCTTCGTGCAGAGCATTCCCGGTGGCAGCCAAACGCTGCTCATAAGTGTTCAGGGAGGCCGTGGTCTTGTCGATCTGCGCTTGTTTGGAAAGCAGCTTGTTTTCCAACGCAGAGGAATAACCCTCGGTCTCCTGAATCTCTTTCTGGATGTTGTCGTACTGTTGCTGCAAAACAGAAAGCCGCTGACGGGTTGCGTCAACGGCCTGCTGCTGCTTCTGGTACGCCGAAATGTCGGATTGTACTTTGTTCAACAGCTGAATCTTCCCCTGCGTTTCCACAAGGGCAGACTGAGCAGCCTTGAATGTACTGGAAAAGCTGCTGTTCTGTTTGGCGGACAGGTTGAACAGCAGCTCCCACTCTTTACGAGCCACTACTTACCGTCCTTTCTCGCTCTCTGGCGCTCGGCAATGAGATCATTGCTGCTGCGGATCCATTGCCGGAACTGATACAGGGGCATTTCCAGCCAGTAGGGCGCAGGCGTACAGTTGACCTGTGCCATTGCAAGCACCTGTCGCCGCAGCCACACGCCGCCATCACCGGTTACAAGTCCGACCTCAGCAAAAAATTTCTCGCTTTGGTGCGGATGGTGTTGTAGTCCCGGATGCTCATAGCACCAATGACATCAACACCGATAGGCTCGGTACACGCCCGGCAGGCCATGCGGATAAGGTAGCCCGCACTCATCGAGGGGATGATAACCGGCTGATTCAGAGCCGTAAGCTCTGCCTCGATGGCGAGGGAGTCATTGCCGGTCAGCTTGCCCCAGTCGAACGTGAGGGATTCGTAGTGCTTGCCCTCGTAGTCAAGGGGCTTCTGGAGCTTGTGGGTGTAGGTGTACGGGTCAGCAGCGGCAGCAGCCTTTGCGGCGGCAGCCTGAGCTGCATCAAATTCTTTCGGGTCAATGACGGCGTTCATGCTGGATAGCTCCTTTCACGCTCAAAAAATAGGCCGGGACTGCAAAATGCAGCTCCGGCGGAACGGTATATGCGGATTACTTGCCCAGGGCCGCACGGACACCGGCCAGATAATCCACACCGTTGATGTAGCAGATGAAGTTGAGGGGGTCCAGTTCACGCACCTTCTTACCGTTGATGTACGTTGCCCAGTAGCGGACAGCGTATTCACCGGAGCCAGAGGTGGGCGTTGCGGGGGCAATGGCGCCGCCCTTGGTCGATTTGGGCACGACCACGAAAATATGCTTTTCCTTCCGTGCCTCGACCGTGCCCGCAACAGGATCCTCATACTGGTTCGCCACACGCAGGTCAATGCTGTGGCGGCGCAGCTCCGACAGCTGGACGGACTGCGGCGTGGTGGTGCGGAATTCCAGACCAAGGGTCATAGCCTCCAAATGGCCCAGAATGACCGCTTCGACGTTACCACCGACACCAGCGCCCGAAATGCTCTGCGTCAGAAAGGTAACGTCCGGCAGGGTAACTTTCGACATACCCAGATACTCCACGCTGTCCTCATAGACCGCGAAGTTGATAACGCTCTGATCGATTGCCATTGTAGTGCCTCCTTTTTAGGACTGGAGTGCGCTGGTCACATAGTCAGCGTCATATTCCAGCACAAAATCAATCTCCTGCGCCGGAGAGGGCGGGGTCATGTAGACGTGCAGCTTGATTTTGCCCGCCATCAGGCTGGTCAGCGGGTTCTCGTTTTCCAGCATTTCCACACGGGCACCCAGCAGATAGCCTGCGCCCACCAGACCGTTCAGCCAGATGTTGGCGCTATCCAGAATGGTGTCGATGAGACGACGGTTCATCGGCTTGTCGAGCTTGCTCCAGAACGTCTTGATGAGGGTGTTGGAGACGTAGTCGAACATACGGCTGAGCGGGATGAAGTAGTCCTTCACATCCGTGGACTTGGGGTAGCACGCAGTATGGTTGCCCCAAGCGGTCCAGCCGCCCATGAAGTTCAGGAAGGTGCAGATGCCTGCAGCATCAACAACAAGGGCCTGATTATAGGTCAGGTTGATGGTGTTGCCGTCGTCGTCGCACAGGCCGTCGATGTGAACGGTCTTGTTGGAGGGGCTTTCATAGGGAATGCCCTCGTTGCCGGTATCGGTTTCTGCAAGGCAGCCCGCCTCGACGGTGGAGCCGTGGAAACGCAGATCACCGAGGGTGCCATTGGGCCAGCACAGGATGGTCTTTTCGGTATAGGTGCCGCTGTTTTTCGCCTGAACCGCAGCGGTATAGGTCTTTGCGGAAATGTCCACCAGAGCCTTGCCGGTAAACATGCCGTTGATGGAGCCAGCCTTTGCGTCCAGAACAGCCGCAACAGTGGCATCATTGGAAAAGCCGGGAGCCATAATCAGGTCGGGCACAATGCCGAACATGGTCAAGCACAGCTCAATCTGCTCAACAGCGGCGGACACATCGGAAGCCTCGGCGGTCTCGCCAACGGGCAGGAAAATGACCGGCTGGCAGGCGCACAGCTTGAAGTGATAATACATCACCTCACAGACGGTGTACTTGGCCCAGTCGTCGTCATAGCCCAGATGCTCCTTTGCCTCATCATAGCTGGTGCAGAGCACCGGGAGGCCAGAGGTCGCAGCAGTACCGGTCGCCTTAGACAGCGGTGCGGTGCCAATGACAAAGGGAATGCCGCAGGTTGCGGTGTTCGGTGTCGCCACGGCGGTATCGGCGCGGCTGACATTGATACCATGATCTGCCATAGTATGTATTCCTCCTTACTTGGATTTGGCGAGCATCCGTGCAAATGCAAGGACGGCCTCGCCGCGTGCTTTTACCTTTTCAGGCGTGGTGTGCAGCTCGTCCACATTGATGATGAAGTCGGCCACACCGGGATATTTCTCGGTGGCAATCTTCACATCATCACGCTCTACGGCCTCCGCAGCAGCGCAGGGGTAAATCGTGTTTTTCTGGATGTAGCCCAGAATGGACGGGCCGACGTAAATAGAAACGCCGGGCTTGCTCTGTGCAGGCTCGGCGCTCACGGCGTTTTCGGCGTTCTGTTCCGCCGCGGTCTTTTTCACCGCCATAATTCAATGTCCTCCGTTTGCTGCACGGTCGGCAGCTTCCAGTAGGTGATCATTTCTCCGGCATAGTAGGGCTTCGATTCCTCGTCATAAGGAATGCTTTCCAACTTGTGGTCGGGAGAAATATCGAGAGTGAACTGATACCGGGGCTTTCCATCCGCTCCGACAGCGCCCACCTTGCGGACTTTCAGCAGCTCCACCCGGAAACGCTCCATCATGTTCAGGAGTGCAAGGTCGCCCTCCTGCTCGTCCGGGTTGTAGCAGCAGAAAATAGAGCGCACGGAAACGACCGTGCGCTCCTCGCTGCCGGGCTGCTGTTCCGTTTCCAGCGGAATGACCCGGTGGATGATGTAGGGGGCCTTTTTCTTGGCCGCCCTGCTGTCAGGCAGCCGCATCAGGTAGACTTCCGGGGCACGGTAGGCTTGCTCGGTGTCGCCCTGCTGCATAGCCACCGGGAGAATCATGTCGGCCATGATTTTCTCGGTGAATGCTTTCAGCTGTTCAAGCAAAACCACACTGGTCATATCACACACCCCATCCGTTCAAAACTCGCGTGATTTCATGCTCAATGCGTTCCTCATATGTGGAGGCCATTTTCGCCTCGATGGAGTCCATGACAACCTCATTGGAATACATCATCTGCGGGGTAGCCGGGCCGAAAAGCTCCTTAACCGGGAATCTTTTTTCGCCCTGCCTCTCGTAGATACCATAATGAGAACCCATTTTCGCCTCGAAAGCGTGGTCCAGCGCCTGTCGGGCACTGGATTTCTTCACACGGGTAACAACGCGGCCGCTGCGGTCTACCTTGGTGTCGAAAACTCTAAGGGGGATGACGCTGCCACGGTAGCCGAAGTTGATAGAAACCTCGCCGCTGCTGGCCCGCTGAATGTTGTTGACGTTCTTGGTGCGGTTGGTGAATTCGCTGCTGCTGATGGCGTACTCCTGCGTGACCGCCCGCTTTGCTACCGTCTTTCCGGCAGCAGCGGCACGGGCAAGCGCAGAGCCAACGGCACGATTGGCGCCACCGGGAATCCCGGAAAGGATGGCTGACACGCGGTCAAATCCCTCCTCTGCAATGTCAACAGCAATGCCAGCGGCCACGCTGTGCATCATGGTGTCTGTTGTCACATCACTCATTCGTCAATCGCCTCCAATTCCACCCGCAGCATCCCCATTTCGCAGACAGAGGATGCCACATAGTAGCTGCGGACAAATCCGTCTTCGTCAATGCCCAGCTTGCAGCCCTGCTCCGGCTGCTTCCCGCCGATGGCTGCAATATCGCAATGCAACACCCGGCTTACCCGGTATATGCCCTCCGCATGGTCACTGATGCTCTGACGCACCCGCTCCTTTTCGGAGAGGCCGGTCATGACAATGGGAATATCCGAATACTCCTCACCGTCATAGTAGACCGTGTGCGTTTCTGCGAACTCGTCCAGATTCAGAAAGACGCTGTTCAGGTCTTCCTGCACAGCGTCCTTGAAGCCGCTCATGCGGTGGGCATCGCAGCAGACAGCTCCGGGGCCTCGGTGCTCTCGTCACCGGGAACAACGTCCTCGGCGCAGATAGCCTCGACGAGTTCATCCTTGGTCTTGAGCTGCTTGGTTTCGATGCCCATATCCGCCGCCAGCTTCTTCAGCTCAGCAACAGTCATGTCCTGCAACTGGTTGGGGTCAAGGTGGGCCGTCCCAGAGCCGCCCTGCTGGGTTTCGGCTGTGGGGGTGTCGTTACCTTCCGCAGTCGCCGGAGCCGCCGCAAGGGTGCTCGCCGTGCCTCTGTCGGTGATGTACGGGGATTTTGCCACGCCCAGCCCGATAAGGCGGCGTGCTTCGCTTTCGCTGACCTCGCACTGTTCACCACGCATGACGGTGTGAACGCCCGTCTTGGTGCGGCAGCCATAGCCGCCGCAAAGAATCTCAACAAGCATCGGTATACTTCCTTTCTGGCCAGACTTAGCCGACCACGTTCTTGACGCGGATCCACGGGCAGTAGTTGTGGGGTGCAGCCAGCGGGCGGGCCTTGAGAATGGTCTTGCGCAGGTCGTTCTCCTGATTGAGGCTGAACTTCGGAACACGGCGACTTGCGATGGTGGTATGCTTGGTATCACCGTAGTTGATCTGGGTGATGGCACCATACATCAGGTGGCCGCAGCCGGGAGCGGTGACCAAGGCATCGGTCTTGGGGAACTGAGGCCGCACCTTGCCCTCATCGTCAACATAGGTCTCGTCAACGGAGATCAGGTTCAGCTTGTGCCCCTTGAAGTTCAGGGTGCCACCATAGACCACACCATGATACGGGCTGAGCTGCTCCTCAATCTGGCCCACAATGATGCCAGAGTTCTTGTCCAGCAGGCGCTGCACCTTTTCGAGGTCCAGAACGGCATTGTAGGTATCGGCACCCAGCAGCAGGTCTGCGGAAGCCAGACCACGGCTGGACAGCATATCACACATGGCAGCAACATCCTCAAAGAATTTGCCGCCTTCCTCGTTCCACTTTGCAGCAGGGACATAGATATGGTCGTTCTCGTGGCCGGGGTTGTAGAACTTCACAACCTTCGTATCGCCCTTGGTCTGGTTGTCGATCATTTCCTGCATGGTGCAGCCGTTATCCAGCATAGTCTGGGCACACATCCACTCCTCACGGCGAACGATGCGGGCATCCATATCTGCCAGGTCTTTCTGGGTCAGCTTGGCCGCACGCTGCGCCGGGGTGCTGTTGGCATAGATAGCCTCACCGAAGCCACGCTTCGTCAGGTCGTCGGTGGACAGCTCACGGCTCATGCCGATGAATGCAGGTTCAAGCTCATGGATCTCGTAGCCCATGCGCTCCATCGGAATTGCGCCGACACGAGGCGCAACAAAGGCTGCCATCTTCTGGTCGCCGTCCATGTACTCGGTCAGAACCTTGTTGGACGCAAAGATGTCCTCGTCGCTGGTCGGAAAATAGCGGTCACGGAAGAAAGTCTTCTTGGGGACGACCCTCTTATAGACGGCCATCAGGGTGTAGGTATCGAAAAAATTCAGTTCAGCAGGCATGATATATCCTCCTTACAGTGCCGGTGAACTGAATTTTTTCGATACCTACA
>OIDU01000516.1_pt1 | contig 17886 bp, 13 predicted proteins | sample 1581481 | NCBI WGS metagenome assembly OIDU01 (sample SAMEA3882519, study PRJEB24775) | human gut metagenome | biome: human-associated habitat; feature: intestine environment; material: feces | place: Netherlands | collected 2009/2010
CCAGATATCCGTAAGCAAATGCTTGGATTTTCGCAAGCATATTTCAACGCTCAATCCACAACAGCAGAAGACCTCTGGAACTATTTTTCTCTGGAAAATCATCTTCATCCAACGACAGCTTCGTATGTAGAAGACAGAACCTATGTCATGGACTTTTTTACTCGCATGATCACCTACCAGAAAGAGCAGCAGAAAAATGTCGTGGAAGGTTTTTCGGAATTTTTGAATATGGCGTCTTTGTATGGAATGAATATTTTGAAAAAAGAGATACATAATGAAAACGATACTGTAAAGCTTATGACACTTCATGCATCCAAAGGGTTGGAGTTTTCCCATGTTTTTATCACAGGTGTGAATTATGGGCTGATTCCTTTGCAGACCAAAAGTTTTGAGGAGGAAGAGGAGGAGCAGCGTCTCTTTTTTGTCGGCATCACAAGGGCGAAGGAACATCTGGAACTTTCCTATTACACAAGTCCGGGACAGTACCGGGCAGCACCCGGACCGAGCAGATATCTGCGCATGATACCGGGAAATCTGATCGAAGGACAGGAGAAGGATCGGGAGTCTTCGGCAACGCATTTACAGGATCTGAAACGCCAGATCCTTGCAGAGCGTGCAGAGCATATAGAACTGCAAGAAGCCGGCAAAATATCAGGGGGAAAAAATCCATCGGCGAATACAGGAACAAAGAATATTTCAGTAGGAAATGAAGCAGTAACCACACAAAAACGCCGCGTCCGTCATCCAAAATACGGCACTGGTTCCGTTGTAAGGGAGGATGACATGATGATCACCGTTGACTTTGATGATTATGGGGAAAAAGAACTCATGAAAATGTTCGGCGGTCTTGAAGAATTGCCGTGATACTTATATATTGTCAGGTATCGGGCGACTATGAAAAAGAATAGCGTACTTGTACAAAAAAGAAAACAATTCCTACCTTGACAAGGGGAAATAATGCGTTATAATACTTATATCATATCAAATAACTAGGAAATATTAATTGCAAACTAATTTAGAGATAGAAAGAGGTACAAAGATATGAGTAAACTGATTTACTTAGATAATGCAGCAACAACGCAGGTATATCCGGAAGTGTTACAGGAGATGCTTCCATATTTTTCAGAAGTATACAGCAATCCATCTGCAATTTACAGTTTTGCATCTGAGAGCAAAAAGGCGGTTGATAAAGCAAGGACTTCCGTGGCAGAACTGATCAATGCGAAGACAGATGAGATTTATTTTACAGGCGGCGGCAGCGAGTCTGATAACTGGGCATTAAAGGCAACCGCAGACGCTTATGCGTCCAAAGGAAAACACATCATCACAAGCACGATCGAACATCACGCGATCCTTCACACCTGTGCTTACCTGGAGAAAAAAGGTTTTGAGATCACGTATGTGAACGTTGACGAAAACGGTAAAGTAAAACTGGATGAGTTAGAGGCAGCAATCCGTCCTGATACAATCCTGATTTCCATAATGACGGCAAATAATGAGATCGGAACCATCCAGCCGGTCAGGGAGATCGGACGTATCGCACATGAACATGGCGTATTATTCCACACGGACGCTGTACAGGCATTTGGACATATTCCGATCGATGTGGACGAGATGAACATTGATATGCTGAGTGCCAGCGGTCACAAGATCAACGGACCAAAGGGAATCGGCGTAATGTATATCAGAAAAGGTGTGAAGATTCTTTCCTTCATCCACGGTGGTGCGCAGGAGAGAAAACGTAGAGCCGGAACTCTGAATGTACCGGGTATCGTAGGTATCGGTAAAGCAGCCGAGATCGCAAAAAATACCATGGCAGAGAGAAGTGCAAAAGAGATCAGCTTAAGAGATCACCTGATCGACCGTATTTTAACAGAAATCCCATATGTGAGATTGAATGGTGACAGACATGACCGTCTGCCAAACAACGTAAACGTATGTTTCCGTTATATCGAGGGTGAGTCCATGCTGATCCTCTTAGATCAGGCAGGTATCTGCGGTTCCAGTGGATCTGCATGTACTTCAGGTTCCTTAGACCCGTCCCATGTACTTCTTGCAATCGGTCTGCCGCATGAGATCGCACACGGTTCCCTGCGTCTGACCTTATCCGAGAAGAACACGATGGAAGAGATCGACTATACCGTAGACGAGTTAAAGAAGATTATCGAGCGTCTGCGTGGTATGTCCCCATTATATGAGGATTTTGTAAAAAAACAGAACCAGTAATCAGGATTGAAAATTGAGCGTAAAGAGATAAAAAGGAGAAATCAGATATGTACAGTGAGAAAGTAATGGATCATTTTAATCACCCGAGAAATGTTGGAGAGATGGAAAATCCAAGCGGTGTAGGTACCGTTGGTAATGCAAAATGCGGCGATATTATGCGAATGTATCTTGATATTGATGATAACGGCATCATTCAGGAAGCAAAATTCAAGACATTTGGATGCGGTGCAGCCGTTGCAACCAGCAGTATGGCAACCGAGCTTGTAAAAGGAAAAACAATCCAGGAAGCACTTGAAGTTACCAATAAAGCTGTTATGGAAGCATTAGACGGACTTCCACCGGTAAAAGTACACTGTTCCCTGTTAGCAGAGGAAGCAATCCATGCAGCACTCTGGGATTATGCAGAGAAAAACGGTATCAAAATCGAAGGACTAGAGCGTCCGGTAAATGATATCAGCGAAAAAGAAGAGGAAGAAGAATACTAGAAAAATATCAAATGAAGGAGAAGTGATCTATGGGAAAGAAACATTTGAGCGAAAGAAATCTGGGTTTTGAAACATTGCAGTTACATGTAGGACAGGAGGAGGCAGATCCGGTTACAGATGCGAGAGCAGTGCCGATCTACGCAACCTCTTCCTATGTATTCCATAACAGCCAGCACGCAGCAGACCGTTTTGGTCTGAAAGATGCGGGCAACATCTACGGAAGACTTACCAATCCGACCGAGGATGTATTTGAAAAAAGAATTGCAGCATTAGAGGGCGGTGTTGCCGCACTCGCAGTTGCATCCGGTGCAGCAGCGATCACATACACGATCGAAAACCTTGCACATGCAGGCGATCATATCGTTGCAGCAAATAATATTTACGGTGGTTCCTATAACCTGTTAGAGCATACACTTCCGGACTATGGAATCACAACTACTTTTGTTGATCCACTCGATGTTTCAAACTTTGAAAAAGCGATTCAGGACAACACCAAGGCTCTTTACATAGAGACATTTGGAAATCCAAACTCAGATGTCAGCGACATTGAGGCAATCGCAAAGATCGCCCATGCGCATAAAATTCCACTTGTTGTGGACAATACATTTGCAACCCCGTATCTGCTCAGGCCGATCGAATACGGCGCAGACATTGTTGTTCATTCTGCAACAAAATTCATTGGCGGACATGGAACCGCAATCGGCGGTGTCATCGTCGACAGTGGAAAATTTGACTGGGAGGCATCCGGTAAGTTCCCTGCCATCACGGAACCGAACCCGAGCTATCACGGAATCAGTTTTTCACAGGCAGCAGGCCCTGCAGCATTTGTCACAAGAATCCGTGCAATCTTACTCCGTGACACCGGAGCAACGATTTCACCGTTCCACGCATTTATGTTTTTACAGGGACTTGAAACATTGTCCCTGCGTGTAGAACGTCATGTGGAAAATGCATTAAAGGTTGTAGAGTATTTAAACAATCATCCACAGGTGGAAAAAGTACATCACCCATCCGTTACAGAGGATAAAGAACAGCAGGAATTATACAAAAAATACTTCCCGAACGGCGGCGGTTCAATCTTTACCTTTGAGATCAAAGGGGATGAGCAGAAGGCAAAAGATTTTATTGATAATCTTGAGATCTTTTCCTTACTTGCAAACGTGGCAGATGTGAAATCACTTGTCATTCATCCGGCTTCTACCACACATGCACAGTTAAATGAGGCAGAGCTGGCAGAGCAGGGAATCTACCCGAACACGATCCGTCTTTCCATCGGAACAGAGAATATCAGGGACATCATTGAGGATCTTGATGAAGCATTTAAGGCAGTAAAGTAGAAATAAGTTCCTTATTTTTACTTTGAAGTCTGCAAAAAGCATTGCAGACTTCAGAAATGAAAAATTTCAGAATAGGAGAGGAATATCATGGCAAAAGTTTATCAGAGTGCAACAGATTTGATTGGAAACACACCTTTATTAGAGGTAACAAAATTAGAGAAAAGCAAAGGACTTGAGGCAAAAGTTCTTATAAAACTTGAGTATTTTAACACATCAGGAAGTGTAAAAGACCGTGCTGCATATTACATGGTAAAAGATGCAGAGGAGAAAGGTCTTTTAAAGGAAGGTTCCGTGATCATTGAGCCGACTTCCGGAAACACAGGTATCGGTCTTGCTTCTATCGCAGCAGCAAAAGGATACCGTATCATCTTAACAATGCCGGAGACCATGAGTGTTGAGCGTCGTAACATCTTAAAAGCATACGGTGCAGAGATCGTTTTAACAGAGGGTGCAAAGGGAATGAAAGGTGCGATCGCAAAAGCAGAAGAGCTTGCAAAAGAAATCCCGGGAAGCTTTATCCCATCCCAGTTTACCAACCCGGCAAACGTACAGGCCCATTTCGAGACAACAGGACCGGAGATCTGGGCAGATACAGACGGTAAGGTAGATATCTTTGTTGCAGGTGTTGGTACCGGCGGAACAGTTACCGGTGTCGGACAGTACTTAAAATCACAGAACAAAGATGTAAAAGTTGTTGCAGTTGAGCCGGAGACTTCTCCTGTTCTTTCCAAAGGAACAGCAGGTCCTCACAAGATCCAGGGAATCGGTGCAGGATTTGTTCCGGAGGTATTAGATACCAGGATTTATGATGAGGTATTTCCGGTAGCAAACGAGGATGCATTTACAACCGGAAAAGAGCTTGCAAAAGCAGAGGGTGTATTAGTCGGAATTTCCTCCGGTGCAGCTTTATATGCTGCAATCGAGCTTGCAAAACGCCCGGAAAACAAAGGAAAAACAATCGTTGCCCTTCTTCCGGACAGTGGCGACCGTTATTACTCCACAGCATTATTCGCAGACTAAAGAAAGCGTATCGCCTGAAAAACAGGTAATAGCCTTAAAAATAAATCATAGACAAAAACAGGCAAAAAAGTGTCACATCGTATGGTGTGGCACTTTTTATTTTGTGGCAAGTGTGCTAAAATTACATTTAATACATTATAATCTTTTAACATAAAAGAAATCATTATGGCATAAAGTGAGGACACAGATGGAAGCGAAAAGACAGGATATCGGGATGGATATAGATGAAAATAAAAAAGATACACAAAATAAAACCAATACACAGGATAAGGCCGATACATCAAATAAAAAAGATAAGCCGGATGGATCAGAAAAAGAGGAAGCACAGAAAAGTACGTCGGCATCGCGCGAGATTTTAAGCTGGGTACTTACATTTGCCCTGGCGATCGGGGCAGCATTTCTGATCAAGAATTATCTGATCATCAACGCAGATGTGCCGACAGGCTCCATGGAAAATACGATCATGCCGGGGGACCGCCTGATCGGAAATCGTCTCGCATTTTTAAAGGATACACCGGAGCGCGGGGATGTTGTGATTTTCCATTATCCGGATGATGAGGAAGAACTTTATGTAAAAAGAGTGATCGGACTGCCGGGGGAGGAAGTCCGCATTGACGATGGAAAGATTTATATTGATGGAAGTGAAACGCCGCTGGAGGAAGATTATTTGAAGGAAGAATGGACGGTGGCAACAGGACCATATTTATTTGAAGTACCGGATGACTGTTATCTGGTATTAGGGGATAACCGGAATGACTCCTGGGACGCGCGTTACTGGGATAACAAATATGTAAGTATCGATAAAATCCTCGGTAAAGGAGAGGTCATTTACTGGCCGCTGCAGGACATCGGAAAAATCAGATAGCAATCAAAAATGCATAGATTTTAAATGGAAGTGTTTGGAAACAGGCATTGTATGAGATCGGACACAGGGGGATCAGACATGATAACATTTCTTTCAAAGTTTTTTATTAAAGAAAAAGAGGATAAAGGAAAGATCAGACAGGAGTATGGTATTCTCTGCGGTATGGTCGGAATCTTTTTAAATATTCTGCTTTTCTGTGGCAAATTTTTTGCAGGAACGATCAGCCATTCGATCGCTGTGACTGCGGATGCATTCAACAACCTGTCAGATGCAGGATCTTCCGCTGTTACGCTGATCGGATTTAAGCTGGCAGGAGCAAAACCGGACTCGGAGCATCCGTTTGGCCACGGACGGATCGAATATGTATCGGGACTGATCGTTGCGGCAGCAATCCTTCTGATGGCGTATGAACTGATCAGGGATTCTATTATAAAGATCATTCATCCGGAAGAAACAGAGTTTTCCGTAATGGTGGTTGTGATCCTCATTATTTCGATTCTTGTAAAACTGTATATGTATCTTTATAACAGTGGGGTTGCAAAAAAAATTGATTCTGCTGCCATGAAGGCAACGGCAACCGACAGTCTGAGCGATACCTGCGCAACAGCAGTGGTACTTATGGCAGCTTTGATCGGACATTTTACCGGAATCTATGTGGATGGCTATTGTGGAGCATTAGTCGGAATATTTATCATGTGTGCGGGCATCGGGGCTGCGAAAGATACCTTAAATCCGCTTTTAGGGCAGCCGCCGGAGGAGGAATTTGTGCAGAAGATCGATCAGATCGTAATGGCACATGAGGAGATCTGTGGAATCCATGACCTGATCGTACACGATTATGGTCCGGGAAGACAGATGGTATCACTGCATGCGGAAGTACCTGCGGAGGGCAATATCTTAGAGATCCATGATATTATTGATAATGTTGAAAATGAATTAAAAGAAAAGTTAGGCTGTGATGCGACGATACATATGGATCCGATCGTGACATCGGATGAACATGTCAGTGAGATGAAAGCAGCGGTAATATCTATTATCAAGGGAATTGATGAGCGGATCAATATGCATGATTTCCGCGTTGTAACGGGACCGACACATACGAATATTATATTTGATGTCCTGATACCGTATAAGTTTCAGATACAGGATGATGAGCTGGCAGCACGTATTACATCACAGGTAAGGGAACGTCTTGGAAATAATTATTACGTGGTTATCAAAGTAGATCATTCCTACGTGTAAAGGAGTCGGGCAATTCAGATTTTTACAAAGGAGAAACGTATGCAGACAAGTAACAAAGAACTGATCCTGCTGGTAGATGATGATCCGGGCAATCTCAAAAGAGCACAGACGATTCTGGGGGAAGAATTTCGTATTTCTGCGACTACATCTGGGAAAATGGCATTGTCACTTCTTTCAAAAGTGACACCGGATCTGATCCTTTTGGATGTAAATATGCCGGAAATGAACGGATTTGAAACACTGAAAAAGATTCGGGAACTTGAAAATGGATCTATGATACCGGTTGTGTTTCTGACCGGTGATAATGATGCTGAAACAGAAACAAAATGTTTTGAGGCAGGGGCTATGGATTTTGTCGGGAAGCCGTTTGTTTCCCAGGTATTAGTCAGCCGTGTGAAACGAATTTTAGAGAACAGACAGTACCAGAATCATTTAGAAGAGATGGTCGCCTCGCAGGTTGCGGAAATGACGCGTATGCAGGATGAAGTGATTACCGGTATCGCCAACCTGATCGAGAGCCGTGATGGCAGTACGGGACTTCATGTAAAAAATACCCAGAATTATGTACAGATACTGACAAAAGCGTTGAGGGAAAAGGGGATGTATCCGGATATCCTTGATCATAATTATGAGCTCAATACAGTAAAGGCATCGGTACTTCACGATATTGGAAAAATAAAAACACCAGATGCGATTCTTTTAAAACCGGGACGGCTGACGGACGAAGAGTTTGAAGTCATGAAACAGCATACGGTAGCCGGGTGTGAGATCATTGACCGGATCATCGGAAATGTGGAACATGAGGAATATGTGGATATTGCCAGAAAAATAGCACGATATCATCATGAAAGATGGGACGGTACGGGCTATCCGGATGGATTATCCGGGGAGGAGATTCCGTTATGTGCAAGGATCATGGCACTTGCTGATGTTTTTGATGCATTATATCAGGACCGGTGTTATAAGAAAGCAATCCGTCCCGCATCTAAGGTGTTTGAAATTATAAAGGAAAATAGCGGCTCTCAGTTTGATCCGAACCTTACAGAGATATTTCTGGAATTGCAGCGGGAAATTACAGACATAAGTGAATGAGAGGGGACGTTATGATAAGAGAAATCAAAAAGGACAGGGCGGGAGTGATCCCGTATGTACTTTATTTCATATATACTGTTTATATGGTAGTGGCAGCAGTTTATTTAAAATGGCCAAGCTGGGTAGCTGCGGTGATAATTTGTGGGCTTTTGGCGAGTATCGGACTTCGGATGCTGACAGGACGGTACAGCAGACTGGCGAAGTTATTTTGTTCTGTTATGATATGGATGAATATTATTTTATATACAGTATTCACGGACGGTTCGTCTCTTACCATGGCAACAGTAGCAGCAAGTGTTGTGATGTTGTCTCTTTTTGATCTGATTGAGATCAATTACGTTTCGCTGGCGGCAACGATTCTTTTGTTTTGTCTTGATACATTCCTGTTAGATAAAGTAAATTATGATAATCCGATACGGGAAATGGAATTTTTTATGCAGTTTTTTGCGATCATTATTCTCGAGATCATGGAAAATAAACAGTTAAAAAACCGTATACAGCATGATATGGAATTCAATGAGACAATGCGTGAACTCGAGGATGCCAAACAGGCAAAAGATGATTTTATGGCAAATATTTCGCATGAGATCCGTACACCGTTAAATTCTATCATCGGAATCGGATCAGAATTACTGGATGCGAAAGTGGATGATACGACAAAGGAACAGCTGTATGATATTACAGTTGCGGGCAGGAATCTGATGTCTTTGGTATCAGATATCCTGGATTTTTCAGAACTTGAAAATGACACGATGGAGCTGGTGGAAGAACCATATAACATTACGTCTGTGATCAATGATGTGGTTAACATGGCACATGTGTGGAATAAAGAAAAGAATCTTGAGATCATTGTGGATTGTGAGGCGGATATTCCGAATAACCTGCTTGGAGACAGTCAGAAAATATATCGCATTATCTTAAATCTCATCAACAATGCGATCAAATTTACAGATGCCGGTGGTGTCATTTTGTTTGTCGGCGCCCGCAAGGAATCATACGGCATCAATCTTATGGTAAAGGTGAAAGATACCGGAATCGGGATGAGCGAAAAAAATATAGATGCACTGGAAAACACATACAATCAGGTAGATACGACCCGTGACCGGCGTGCGGGGGGCATTGGCTTAGGTCTTGCAATCTCACGTAAAATGATTGCAAAAATGAATGGACATATGCATATTGAGAGTGTTCCTGATGCAGGGACGACGGTTTCTATTATCATTCCACAGAGAGTACTGACGGATATGCCGCTTGTATCCGTGCGTGATGCCGGAGATAAAAAGATCATTTTTTATATGGATCTCGAAAGATACCGTTTCGGACAGCTTCGTGACGGATATCTTGAATGTATACAGAGGATGGTCGATCAGCTTCATGTAGATGCCGTGCGCTGTTCGACCATGCATGAACTAAAAAACCGCATCGATCATGAAAATTATCAGTTTTTGTTTGTTGCGGATGTCGAATATTTTATAGATCAAAGTTATTTTGACAGCCTGACTGCAAAAATGAAAGTTGTTGTCATGGCAAACCGGGATTGTGATCTGCAAAAAATCGGACCGGAAGTTCTGCTTATCTATCGCCCGATGCATGTATTCTCGGTTGCAACCATTTTGAATGGAGAAAAACTTCAGCAGGACGCATACGACGAACGGTGGCATCATGACAGATTCCGTGTAAAAGGAGCCAAAATTCTTGCAGTGGATGACAGTGCCATGAATTTAAAAGTTGTTTCAAGTCTGTTAAGCCATTATGGCATCACGATCGATACGGCATTGAGCGGTAGTGAGGCAATTGATAAAATCAGTGACAGAAGCTATGATCTCGTGTTTATGGATCATATGATGCCGGAAATGGATGGCGTGGAATGTATGCACAGGATTCATGAATTACCGCGGTTCCGTGAACGGAAAATACCGATCATTGCACTGACAGCCAACGCCATAGGCGGAGCCAGAGAGATGCTGATCAGGGAAGGATTCGATGATTTTGTTGCGAAACCGATTGAAAAATCTGCGATGGAACGTGTCCTTCGCAAATATTTAAGCATGTTTATTGAAAAAGATACGGGAGAGGAACAGGTTACCTGCGAGACAGAAGAAAGCAGTGGGTTATCCGGACAATTCAAAGAAGGAAGGAAAGAATTTGAGGCTGCAGGAATTGACCGCCGGCTTGGGCTTTCCTACTTTGACAATAATGAAGCGGATTATATGGAGATCGTGCAGTGTTTTTATGAACAGGGAAGAAGTCAGATCCAGACATTACAGGAGCTGTATGATAAAAAAGACTGGGAAAATTATAAGATCAATGTACATTCCCTGAAAGGACAAAGTCTTACGATCGGTGCAAAAGAGCTTTCAAAAAGGGCAAAGAGGATGCAGGAGGCATGTGAGCATGGGGATGAAAATTATATTATACAAAACCATACGGAGCTGATCGCAGACTACTGTTCGATCCTTGATGGGCTGTCTAAGTATGTGACGGTGGGGGAAGAAAAAAATCCAGTGCAGAAACTATCGGCAGCAATCGACAATTTTGACCAGGCAGAGGCAATGAAGCTGTTAGAGATGATAAAAAATGAGACGGGCAGTTCGATGGCGGATTCGGATGCACAGTTGATCGCTGATATGGAAGCCCAGATTGAACTGTTTGATTTTATCAGTGCTGCGGAAACATTAAAAAAATGGGGAGGTGCGGACAATGAGTAAGCTGAGTTACAGAATTATCCAGGTACTGATCCGGAAAGATATTTCAATTCATGCACAGTTATTCCGCTTTATGTCGCTGCTTGGAACGATCGCGATGGCAGTGGGGGGAGTTTATACGCTTGCCGAGGGAATGGAGATAAAAAATGTCGCAGCATTATTTGCCGGGGCGCTTTTTATGGGCATGCTTTTCTGGGCAGGAAAGAAATTCCAGCAATATGATCTCTGTTCTTTCATTCTGATGTCAGGGCTGAATGGAATTTTTCTTCCAGTTACGTTTCTGCGCTCCGGAGGCTTAAAAAGCGGTATGCCGCTTTGGTTTGTTCTTGGTTTCATCTCGCTTTTTTTCCTGCTGCGGGGGAAAAGTCTTGTCGCGGGAACTGTTATAACGATCATTGCGGATGCGTATTGTTTTTACACTGCATATGTTCATCCGGAACGGATCACTTATATGGAATCGGAATCTGTAGTTTATGGGGATATTATCGTGAGTGCGGTCATAACCATCTTTCTGACCTGTGCGTTTATGTTTATCCAGATCACACTCTCTGAATATCAGAGAAAAGAAAATGAAAAGCAGCAGGCGGAGTTAGTTGCCGCAATGAATACACAGAGCCGTTTCCTTGCAAATATGAGCCATGAAATCCGTACGCCGATCAATACGATCATAGGATTAAATGAAATGACACTTCGGGAGGAGAATCTGTCAGACGATATTATTGAGAATGCCAATAATATCCAGAGTGCAAGTAAGATGCTTTTGTCCCTGATCAATGATATTTTAGACCTGTCCAAAATTGAGGCGGGGAAAATGGAAGTTGTTCCGGCGCGTTATGAGACAGGAGAATTATTCAGTGAAATTGTAAACACGACCTGGATCCGTGCACATGAGAAAAATCTGGAATTTTGTGTCAATGTATCTGAAAAACTGCCATCCATGCTTTATGGCGACGAGATGAGGATCAAACAGGTTTTAACCAATATTTTAAGTAATGCGATCAAGTATACGCAAAAGGGATCCGTCACGCTGTTTGTGGAGAGTGAGCAGACGGGAGCGGACGAAATCCTTTTAAAAATGGCTGTGATCGATACCGGTATGGGAATCCGTCAGGATGATATGAAATACCTGTTTGACAGTTTTAAACGGGTCAATGAAGGCAGTACAAAAGGAATCGAGGGAACAGGTCTTGGACTTTCTATCTGCAGCCAGCTTGTAAATCTGATGGGTGGTCAGATCACGGTTGACAGTATTTATCAGAAAGGTTCTACATTTACGATTACGATTCCACAGAAAATTGTAAATGCCACGCCGCTTGGAAATCTCAATTATAATAGTTCATCAAGACATCAGAGATCCTCCTATAAAAAGAGTTTCGAAGCACCGGAAGCAAAAGTTCTTGTTGTGGATGACAATGATATGAATCTGCTTGTCGCTAAAAAACTGCTTCGGGAAACCAAAGTCCAGCTTGCATTGGCGCATAGTGGAATGGAATGTCTGAAGCTGACGGCAAAAAATAATTACGATGTGATTTTTATGGATCACATGATGCCGGAGATGGATGGTGAAAAAACCATGGATCTGGTGCGCAACCAGCAGGGTGGATTCTGCCGCAAAACGCCGATTATTGCATTGACGGCAAATGCAATGTCAGGTGCGGAAGAAAAGTATCGTAAAATGGGATTTTCTGATTATCTTGCGAAACCGATCAATGGAATCCTTTTTGAGGCAATGCTTCTCCGTTATCTGCCAAAAGAGCGCATTGAATATATGATCGATCCGGATGAAGTCAGTGAGATGGACGGATTCCGTATTCTGGGCCAGAAGAAAAAGCAAAGGCTGATCGTCAGCACGGACAACGTTGTGGATCTGCCGAATGATGTGATCCGGCAGCTTGGAATACCGGTCATGCATTATTTTGTAAATACGGAATATGGGCATTACGAGGATATGGTGGAAATCCATTCAGACAGTCTGCTGTCTTATATTGAAAAAGATCAGTATGCTAAGTCGGAAGCACCGACAGTCGGGGAATATGAGACATTTTTTGGAAATCTGCTTGAGGAGGCGGAACAGGTACTGCATATCAGTATTGCTTCAGGATCCGGAAAGGGATTTGAGAATGCAAGCCAGGCGGCAGCCGGATTTTCCCATGTGCAGGTGTTTGATTCCGGTCATTTGTCGAGTGGTACAGGCCTGATGGTTATGCATGCGGCGAATATGGTGCTGAAAAATAAGGATCTGGATGAAGTATTACAGAGTCTGGAAGCAATACAGCCTAAAATACAGACAAGCTTTATTTTAGACAGTTCGAAACAGCTTTACCGCAGTGGACTTTTAAATAAGCAGGTATGGAAAATGACAGAGATGCTGCAGTGTCATCCGGTTCTGGCATTGCACAAAAAGAAAATTGTACCGGCAGCGATCTTTTTTGGAAATACACAGGATGTTTATAAAAAATATATACATGCGCAGATGGCGCGATGGTCGCCGATTGATCAGAAAGTCTTATTTATAACATCTGCGGGTTGTTCGAAAGAGACGAAAGATATGATTTTAGAGGAAGTGCAAAAGTATAAAAAATTTGATCAGATCTACATGCAGGAGGCATCAGCAGCGATTACAAGTAACTGTGGAGCCGGCTGTTTTGGACTTATTTATATGCTGCAGTAAAATTTGGTCTGAAAAACAGTATTGACATTTTAAGAAAGCGTGTTATACTCAGACACATAAAAATAGAATATGATCTTCAGGGCAGGGTGTGATTCCCTACCGGTGGTATAGCCCACGAGCCGTAAGGCATGATTCGGTGTAATTCCGAAGCCGACAGTATAGTCTGGATGAAAGAAGATATGGATAAGCAGGATTTAAAGGATCGTTTTAAACGGTTGGTAAGATAATGCATACATGGCTCTGAAATAGTTTTATTTCAGAGTCTTTTTATTTGTGACAATAGAATGTTCGCGGAGCGCGTATTTTATTGCTGCAAAAATTAGATATCCTGCCGGATATCAGAAACGGAAAAAAGTTTCGCATGGTATCCCGGTTTTTAAAATATGTCATTTTAGAAATCCCTAAAATCCGGTTTTAAGAAGCTCTGAACGATCGTGTTCAGAGCTTCTTTTTATGGCAATAGAATATTCCCGGAGCGTGTATTCTATCGTCATGAAGCAACAGAGATTGCAGATTTTATCTTGCAGGAAAGGGAAGGTATTCATGCAGCAGGAAAGATATATGCGCCGGGCAATGGAACTTGCAGAGCTTGGCAGAGGATGGACAAAGACAAATCCGGTGGTCGGTGCGGTTCTTGTAAAAGAGGACAGAATCATCGGGGAAGGCTATCATAAAAAATTTGGCGGACTTCACGCAGAGCGGGAAGCGCTGGCGGATTGCAGGAGCAGGGGAGAGGATCCGGCAGGAGCAGATCTTTATGTGACATTAGAACCGTGCTGCCATTACGGGAAAACGCCTCCGTGTACACAGGCGGTCATAGAAGCCGGGATCAGCCATGTGTTTGTTGGGGCGGAAGACATCAATCCGCTTGTGGCGGGAGCCGGGATCCGGCAGTTAAGGGAGCAGGGCATCCTGGTGACGGAAGGAGTTTTACAGGAGGAATGTGAGTACCAAAATCGGGTATTTTTTCATTATATCCAGACAAAACTGCCCTATGTGCGGATGAAATATGCGATGACACTGGATGGAAAAATAGCGTCGGCATCCGGAAAATCGCAATGGATCACCGGAGAGGCGGCAAGAGAACAGGTACACCGCATGCGGCATGAAATGACCGGAATCATGGTTGGGGCAGGCACGGTAATCGCGGATGATCCAATGTTAAACTGCCGTCTGCCGCAGACAAAAGACCCGGTCAGGATCGTCTGTGATACGACATTGCGTATACCGCTTAAGAGCCGGATCGTGCAGACTGCAGAGGAGCAGAATACCATCATTGCAACCTGCTGTCAGGATGAGGCGAAGATCAGGGAATATCAGAAATATGGATGCCGGATCATAGTGACAGAACATGCGGATGGAAAAGTGGATTTAAAAGAACTGATGCGGCAGCTCGGAGCAGACGGGATCGAGAGCGTATTGCTTGAGGGCGGTGCCATGCTGAACTGGTCGGCGTTAGAAGCCGGGATCGTCAATGAGGTGTATGCGTATGTGGCACCGAAACTGTTTGGCGGAGCAGATGCCAAAAGTCCGGTTGCAGGAATAGGCGTGGATTATCCCGATGACGCGTATTGCCTGGTCAGTCAGAGGGTACAGCAGGTGGGGGAGGACATTCTGATCGCCGGGGAACTGAAAAATAAATGAGAGGAAAACAGATACATAAGGTTTGAACATACCGTAAAAAGCAGGGAGGGGAGAAAACTTGTTTACAGGAATTGTGGAAGAGGTCGGAAGGATCATAACAGCAGACCGGAAAGGCAATTCTGCCAGACTGAAAATAGAGGCAGAAAAAGTATTAGAGGATATCAAAATTGGTGACAGCATTGCCGTAAATGGAATCTGTCTTACAGTGACATCTTTTGGAAAAAACTATTTTACCGCCGATGTAATGCACGAAACGCTGCGGAGGTCATCGATTGGAGAAGCAGCGGCGGGAAGTCCGGTGAACCTGGAACGTGCGATGGCGGCAAACGGCAGATTTGGCGGTCATATCGTGACAGGACATATTGACGGAACCGGAACGATCTGTGAGGTCAAATCAGACGAAATCGCGATTTGTTATTCCATGAAAGCACCGGAGAAGATCATGCACTACATTGTTGAAAAGGGTTCTGTCGCGGTGGATGGGATCAGCCTTACGGTTGCAAAAACGACACAGACGAGTTTTATGGTGTCTGTCATCCCGCATACGGCGCAGTGTACGGTTCTTGCACACAAAAAGGCGGGGGATACGGTAAATCTGGAAAATGACTGTATCGGGAAGTACATTGAGCATTTTTTGAACCGGAAGAAAGAAAAAACAACGGAGAGTAAGATCACGAAGGAATTTTTACTTTCCAACGGATTTTGAAAGGAAGAAGTATAATGAGGAAATTTGATACAGTGGAACAGGCATTGGAAGAATTGAAAAAAGGAAAAATTATTCTTGTGACAGATGATGAAGACCGTGAGAATGAAGGGGACTTTATCTGCGCGGCAGAGTTTGCAACGACAGAAAATCTGAATTTTATGGCGACATATGGAAAAGGGTTGATCTGTATGCCGATGTCAAAGGAGATTTGTGAAAGATTAAAACTCCCGCAGATGGTGGCAGACAATACAGACAACCATGAGACCGCATTTACCGTATCGATCGATTATGCCGGTACAACGACCGGAATTTCGGCGGAGGAACGCGGCATGACAGCAAGGCACTGCATCAGTGAGGATGCAAAACCGGAAGACTTTCGCAGACCGGGACACATGTTTCCTCTGCTTGCAAAAAAGAATGGTGTGTTAGAACGTAACGGTCATACAGAAGCGGTCGTTGACCTGATGCGTCTTGCGGGCTTAAAAGAATGTGGACTGTGCTGTGAAATCATGCGTGAGGACGGAACAATGATGCGTACAACAGAACTCATGGAACTTGCAGAAAAATGGAATATCTGTTTTATCACGATCGCGGCAATTCAGGAGTACCGCAAAAAACATGAGAAACTGGTAGAGTGCGCAGCAGTCGCAAAACTCCCGACAAAATATGGAGAATTTAAAGCGTATGGTTATCAGAATATTTTAAACGGGGAACATCATGTTGCGCTGGTAAAAGGTGAGATCGGAGACGGAGAGGATGTGCTGTGCCGTGTACACTCCGAGTGCCTGACGGGAGATGTATTCGGATCCCTTCGGTGTGACTGCGGGGAACAGCTTGCTGCGGCAATGGAACAGATCGAAAAAGAAGGCCGCGGAATCCTGCTTTATATGCGGCAGGAGGGAAGAGGCATCGGGTTACTGAACAAGCTGCGCGCCTATACATTGCAGGAGGAAGGAATGGATACGTTAGAGGCGAACCTTGCGCTCGGTTTTGCAGGGGATGAGCGGGAGTATTACATTGGAGCACAGATCTTAAAAGATCTCGGCGTAAAAACACTGCGGCTTCTTACCAATAACCCGGATAAAGTTTACCAGTTAAAAGATTATGGCATGGAAATCAAAGAGCGCGTGCCGATCCAGATGAAGGCGACACCGTATGATCTGTTTTATCTGCGGACGAAACAGGAAAAGATGGGGCATATGCTTCGTTTTGAATAAGAGGATAAATATAATATTAAGTATCTATGGTGTCAACCTGACATCAACATTATAAAAAAGGAGATAAAAAAATGAACGTTTTAGAAGGAAAATTAACAGGGACAGAGGACATTAAAATTGGGATCGTGGCAGCGAGGTTTAATGAATTTATCGTGTCAAGACTGATCGGGGGTGCACTTGACGGGTTGAAGCGCCATGATGTACCGGAGGAGCAGATTGATCTGGCATGGGTGCCGGGAGCGTTTGAGATTCCGGTGATTGCAGAAAAGATGGCGGCAAGTGGAAAGTATGATGCAGTGATCTGCCTTGGGGCAGTGATACGCGGGGCAACGAGCCATTATGATTATGTGTGCAATGAAGTTTCCAAAGGGATTGCAAGCGTTTCCTTACAGAGCAAAATTCCGGTTATGTTTGGCGTCCTTACGACAGACAATATTGAACAGGCAATCGAGCGCGCAGGCAGTAAGGCGGGAAATAAGGGGTATGAATGCGCTGTGGGTGCGATCGAGATGGTGAATCTGATGCGTGTAATGGAAAAGTAAAGAAGAGACCAGGCGGGGCCAGATGTTTCTGGATTCTAAGCTGCCTTAAAAATGGTTCGTTCCAGGATTCTAATTAAAAGGGAGCATCCCAAAGTTTGTGTAAACCTCCAAACTGATGTAAGATAAAATTACTC
>OIDU01000523.1_pt1 | contig 17799 bp, 13 predicted proteins | sample 1581481 | NCBI WGS metagenome assembly OIDU01 (sample SAMEA3882519, study PRJEB24775) | human gut metagenome | biome: human-associated habitat; feature: intestine environment; material: feces | place: Netherlands | collected 2009/2010
TTGCACTCAGTCTTTCTATTGTATCCGCGCGCGCGGGCTAGAACGCAAACGCAGCCGCGATGTCGCAAGAAATCAGCAGGTCGGCATTTGCATCCTGATCGGTAGGCGCCAAATTGCAAATGGCCAGCGTATCGCCGGTAAAGTAACGCGTAAGGCCCGCCGCCGGATACACCACGAGCGAGGTCCCGCCCACAATGAGGGCATCGGCCGCGGCGATGGCGGCAACGGCGCCGGTCAGCACACGCTCATCGAGCGGCTCCTCGTAGAGCACCACATCGGGCTTAATGCGCCCGCCGCACGCGGGGCACACGGGCACGCCCGCGGCGTCCTCGTGCTCGCGCGAGCAAATCCACTCGGCGCTATAGACCGCGCCGCACGACTGGCAAATGTTGCGATGGACCGATCCGTGCAGCTCGAACACGCGCTGTGAGCCGGCCATCTGATGCAGGCCGTCGATATTTTGCGTCACCACGGCATTTAGCTTTCCGGCGCGCTCCAGCTCGGCCAGCTTGGTGTGGCAGCGGTTGGGCTTGGCGCCAAGCGCGATCATCTTGGTGCGGTAGAAGTCGAAGAACTCGGCCGGGTGCACCTCGTAAAAGCTATGCGAGAGCATGGTCTCGGGCGGATAGGCAAACTGCTGGTGATACAGGCCGTCCACGCTGCGGAAATCAGGGATACCGCTTTCGGTGGAGACCCCCGCGCCGCCAAAAAAGACGATACGGTCGCTCTCGGCAATGATTTTTTCCAGTGCAGGAACCATAAAAGAAACGCTTCCTTTCCGGCAGATCGTTGTGTTTTGGATAGCTCCAGTATAACACAAATCCAGCGGAAAGGAAGCGTTTCTTTTCTTGATGGGATCGTCCCCTTGCTCAGCGCCCGTTTTCGGCAAACAGGGTCCCCAGCGCATCCAGCAGATCATGCGGGAGCATCCCGGTTTCCCCGTGCAGGGCAGCGGCACGGTCGGCAGCTGCACCGTGGAGATAAACGGCACAGGCAGCGGCCTCAAAGGCAGGCAGACCGCAGGCCAGCAGGGCGCTGGTCATGCCCGCCAGCACATCCCCGCTGCCGCCCCGGGAAAGCCCCGGGTTGCCGGTGGGATTGACCGCACAGCGGCCATCCGGCCCTGCAATGACGGTATGTGCCCCCTTCAGCACCACCACAGCATTCCATACTTTCGCATAGCGCAGCGCCGTGCCTTCCCGGTCCGCATTGATCTCTGCCGCAGAGCGCCCGGTCAGCCGGGCCATCTCGCCGGGGTGGGGCGTTAAAATCAGTTCTCCTTGAGGATGAAGTATTTTTTCCGTTTGGAGCAGGTCAGCGGCGGCGTTCAGGCCGTCCGCATCCAGCACTGCACTGCCGGAAAAACCGGGCAGGAGTGTTTTTACCAGCGCTCGGGTCTCGGCGGCACGGGCCGCACTCTGGGCCGTATAGCCCAGCCCGGGGCCCACCAGCAGGACAGAGGCCTTCTGCCGCCGGATGCGGTCGATATTCTGGGGCGAGATGCCGCCCTCGGCCCCCGCTTCGCAGGGGCAGAGACAGCACTCGGGCAGGCGAGCGGCCACTGCCGCCAGCACCGGTTCCACACTTGCCAGCGTAACGATACCGGCCCCTGTGCGCAGGGCACCTTCCACGGCCAGCGCCGCCGCGCCCCGGTAGGACGCACTGCCCGCCACTGCCAGCACGGAGCCAAAGGTCCCCTTATGCGCATCCCGGGGACGGGGCTGGATGGCCTGCCAGACAAAATCAGAAGTTGTTTCGAACATAGGCGACTCCTTTCGGGTGAGATTTCGCCCTCTCAGTCAAAGCCTTACGGCTTTGCCAGCTCCCCCAAAGGGGGAGCCTATTGCGGGTTTTGGATAAAGGCAGCATTGCCTCTCCCTTTGGGAGAGGTGGCAGCGCGTAAGCGCTGACGGAGAGGGCGAGGATGTTACCCTTCCCCCTGCAAATACCTCCGGATCTCCTTCTCCGCCTCCTGCACCTCTTCATGGAACATGCGGGCAGAGACACGGAGGGCACCATGGCCCAGAATGATGACCTGTTCCATGCCATCGGAGGTGGCCACACGGACGCGGCGGCCCTTGCCGATCTCATGGGTGACACGCTCGATGAACATATCAGCGGTCTCGGCTTCCCGGGTGTAGACCACATGGATATTGTGGTACTGCTCTATGCTGCCGGGGCTGCCCGGCACACGGTAGGCATCAAACACAAGGATGAGCACGCACTTCTTAAAGCCCTGATAGTTACAGAGGATGTCCATCAGCCTGTGGCGGGCCGCTTCCAGGCTTTCTTTGGAGAGTGCGTTCAGCTCGTCCCATGCAAAGATGATGTTGTAGCCGTCCACCAGCAGGTATTCGGGCTGGATCTCCCACTGCTCGGCGTTAAAATCGGGGCGTTCCCGCTTCTGGGTGGGGCGGAACGCCGCCAGCGGGTCCCGCTTGATGGGCCCATAGGTCTGTTCAAAGATCTTCAGCAGCTCAGCATCCTCTTCCAAAGTAGCGCGGTAGGCGGCCATCCGGCGGGGACGGGCCTGCACCGCTTCCTCGGTCTTTGCAGTCTTGCCCCAGCCGCTGTCTACATGCATGTGGCTGCGCACCTGCTCCCAGGGCACCACAAATCCGGCCCCGTGGGCGCAGAACACCGAATCTGCCGGGTTGTCGAGGTCGTGTTCCGGCTCATAGCCCGCAGCCTCGATGACCTCCGCTGCATTGTGGCAGGGGCGGTAGCCGTCCAGCGTCAGGGTCAGGTGTCCCCTGCCCCGGGTGTAGCCCACCACCTCCATGGGGTAGCTGCGCATGGTGGAGGCCGGTGCCGTGCCGGTGAGCAGGGTGGTATCCCCGTCGGCTCCGGTCTCGGGCGGGTCAAAGCTGCCGCCCATGTTCTGGATATCATTCATGGCGCGTCCCACGTTGTCAGAGGGCAGCTCCAGCCGGAAGGCATACCACGGCTCCAGCAGCTGGGTCTTGTGGATCTGGTCTGCCATCATCAGGCCCTGCCGGACGGCGCGGTAGGTCGCCTGCCGGAAGTCGCCGCCCTCGGTGTGCTTGAGGTGAGCGCGGCCCGCAATGAGGGTGATCTTCACATCGGTCAGGGGAGCCCCGATGAGCACACCCAGATGCTGCTTTTCCTCAAGATGCGTCAGCACCAGCCGCTGCCAGTTCTTGTCCAGCACCTCTTCCCGGCAGTCGGCGGCAAACTGCATTCCGCTGCCCCGGGGCAGCGGCTCCAGCTTGAGGTGGACTTCCGCGTAGTGGCGCAGGGGCTCGTAGTGGCCCACGCCCTCCATGGCTTCGGTGATGGTCTCCTTATACAGGATGCCGCCGGGGCCGAAGCTGACCTCCAGCCCGTATCGCTCGGCCAGCAGGCTTTTCAGCACCTCCAGCTGGATCTCGCCCATCAGCTGGACATGGATCTCACCCAGGGTCTCGTTCCAGACCACATGGAGCTGGGGCTCCTCCTCTTCCAGCCGATGGAGCTTTCCCAGCGCGGCGTGCACGTCTGCGCCCTCGGGCAGCAGCACCTGATAGCTCAGCACCGGCTCCAGCACCGGCAGGTCGCTGTCCCGTTCCGCCCCCAGACCCTCGCCCGGGCGGGCTTTGGTCAGGCCGGTGACAGCGCACACCTGGCCGGGGCCGATGCACTCCGCCAGCGTAAATTTTGCGCCGGAGTAGAGCCGCAGCTGGTTGGCCTTTTCGGCCCAGGGGCCGCCGTCGCTTTCGCCGGTGAGCTGGGCCTTTACTTTCAAAGTGCCGCCCGTCACCCGCAGCCAGGTCAGGCGGTTTCCCTGCTCATCCTGGCTCACCTTGAACACCTTGGCCCCGAAGGCTTCCAGCGCGGGGGCCGGGCGGGTATAGCGGTCAAGGCCCTCCACCAGCGCATCCACACCCTGCAGCTTCAGGGCTGAGCCAAACCAGCAGGGAAACACATGCCGCCGGGCAATGGCGGGGATGAGGTCGGTATCGGTCAGGCTTCCCCGGTCCAGCATCGTCTCCATCAGCCGCTCATCGCAGACAGCCAGCGCCTCGTCCCGGTCGGCCTGCTCTGCCCCAAAATCCACAAAGCCATCCCCCAGCCGACGGTTCAGCTGGATCAGAAGCGCTTCCCTGCCCGGGCCGGGCAGGTCCATCTTGTTCACGAACACAAAGGTGGGCACATGGTAGCGCCGCAGCAGCCGCCAGAGCGTTTCGGTATGGCTCTGCACGCCGTCCGTTCCGCTGACCACCAGCACGGCGTAATCCAGCACCTGCAGGGTGCGCTCTGTCTCGGTGGAAAAATCCACATGGCCCGGGGTGTCCAGCAGGGTAAAATCGGTATTGCCCGCCGTGAAGAGGGCCTGCTTGGAGAAAATGGTAATGCCGCGCGCCTTTTCCAGCGCGTCGGTGTCCAGAAAGGCATCCTTATGGTCCACCCGGCCCAGCTTGCGGATGGTGCCGGTGCCGTAGAGCAGGGCCTCGGAAAGGGTGGTCTTGCCGCTGTCCACATGGGCCAGAATGCCGATGACCAGCTGCTTGTGCTCTTGTTCCATGCCGCGGCCCCCTTACAGCACGCTGGCGATCAGCGCAGCAGCGACCAGCGGCAGACCCAGCACCAGATTGGAGAGCAGGCTGCAATAGGTGCGCTCCTCGGGTTCCAGCTCCTCAAAGGAGACGATCTTCTCATCCGCATAGTCGATGATGGAGCGGGTGGAGTGGATCTTTTTCTGCCGCTTGCCCATCCCCTTGAATTCCTCCAGCAGATGGTGGATGGTCACGCCATCCAGCCGCAGGTAGTCCACCCAGGCCCAGATGAGCAGCACCACGCCGCACAGAAAGCCCGGGGCCTCCCAGATGGTAAACGTGCCATCGCTGACATAGCGCTGCCACAGCAGCATCAGCACGGCCACAATGGAGGTGCGGGTCACGGTCTTATATAAAATGGGGTGGAACATGTAGCGTTTGTACATCGAGGTCAGTTTCTTCATGGTGCGCTCCTTATTGATACAGATACACTTTATTGTATCATGTTTTTGTGAAAAAAGATAGCTGTTTTGTGCGCACTGCGTGAACAGTTTCTCTCTTTCGCCTGTTCTTCGCAGATATACAGTTCTTTCCATTTTATAGTAATTTTTTCATATTCTTTTCCTATGAAAGTGTTTGTCACCGTTTTGTTTCCAATTCTATGCTGTGGCGGATTGACTTCTTTTCAGTAAAGTGCTAAAATATACAGTGGTGTGACTTTTGTCTTTCCTGTGCACTTTTTGGAAAGGCAGACAGCCTCACTGCGTTTAGGAAAAGGAAAAACGCGCGGCTCTGTCCGCGCAAGATCTGGGAGGATCATCCAATGAGCTTCAATTTTGATCGCCGCACCTTCCTGAAGGGTGCAGGTGCTGTGGGTGCCGCCAGCCTGCTGGCAGCCTGCGGCGAAAAGTCCAACAACACCGGCAATGGTGCTGCCGCCAGCGGCGCTGCTGCCCCCAACTCCACCGGCGCTACCCCCCTGAAGGAGTTCATCTCCTTTGAGAGCGGCAACCGTGAGCTGGAAAGCTGGAATATGCTGTACACCCAGAAGGCTGAAGATGCCAACGTGGTCACCAACCTGTGGGACGGTCTGCTGAGCTTTGACCGCTACGGCAAGGTGGTGCCCGCCATCGCTTCCAGCTGGGAGCACAATGAGGATGCCACTGTCTGGACCTTCCACCTGCGGGACGACGTGGACTGGGTGGATTGCAACGGTGAGGTGAAGGCTCACCTGACCAGCAAGGACTTCCTGGTTGGTTTCGAATGGGTGATGAACGCCATCAAGAACGAAGCCAACAACACCTCCATGCCCAACGATACCATTGTGGGTGCTTACGAGTACTACGCGCTGACTAAAGAAGCCGGTGACGCTGCTGCTGACATGACCTACGAGGACATGCTGGCTGCCGGTGTGGGCATCGAAGCTCCGGATGATTACACTCTGGTGTTCACCTGCCCCAGCGCCTGCCCCTACTTTGATACCGTTGCCGCCTACAACAGCTTCTACCCCGTAGCCCCTGCTCTGATCGAGGAGCTGGGTGTCGATGGCTTCCGGAGCTGCGACAACACCACCATGTGGTACAACGGACCCTATGTGGTGGAGGAGTACATCCAGGGCAACACCAAGAGCTACATCCCCAACCCCAACTACTACGATGCTGCCAACGTCAGCCGCTTTGAGCGCTTCACTGTCACCATGATCAGCGACGGTTCCATCAGCCTGCAGCTGTATCAGAACCGCGAGCTGGACGAGGTGGACCTGGGCGAGAGCAACATCACCACCATTCAGTCCGATCCTTCCAACGAGTACAATCAGCAGCTGTGCGAGAAGCGTGCCAAGAAGTTCAGCTACTGCTTCATCTTCAACTACGACAAGAAGAACACCGACGGCACCCCCGATGAGAACTGGAACAAGGCCATTGCCAACAAGGCCTTCCGTCAGTGCTTCTCCAAGGGCATGGTGCTGAACAAGTTCTTCGCCCGTTACAACCCCATCAATCCCCTGAAGTGCGAGAACGACTTCTTCACCATGAAGGGCCTGTGCTACACCTCTGACGGCACCGACTACACCAACCTGGTGGCCAGGGAGATGGGTCTGGACGGCGAGGCTTACGATGGCAAGACCATGAAGCGCCTGCGCGCCAACAACGGCGACATCACCGAGCTGAAGAAGCAGGCCATGGAAGAGCTGAGCGCCATTGGTGTCACCTTCCCTGTTCACTGCTCCTACTATATTCTGGCTGGCTCCACCTCCGCTCTGGACAGCGCAACCGTGCTGAAGCAGTGCTTCACCGACAGCTTCGGCGATGACTTCATCGTGCTGGATGTCAACACCTTCGTGTCCTCCACCATGAAGGAAGTCGTGGCTCCCAAGCTGCAGAGCTTCGTCCACATGGGCTGGGGTGCTGACTTCGGCGATCCCATCAACTTCCTGACCCAGATCATCGTTCACGACGACAATGCTTACTACAGCTGCAACATGACCAACATCGCAGGCATTGTGAACAATGGCCCCGCCAGCTACCAGAAGGATCTGGTTGCCGCCTACGAGAAATTCACCGATCTGGTGAACGAGGGCCGTGCCATCGTTGACGACACTGATGCGCGCTACGCCGCATTTGCCAAGGCCGAGGCCTACTTCCTGGACGAGAACCTGATCTTCCCCACCGTCTACGATATCACCTGGTGCCTGACCCACGTCAACGAGTACAGCAAGATCAACGCAATGTATGGTCCCTGCAACTACAAGGCTGTGAACTGGGAGACCAGCGAGGAGGCTTACACCACCGAACAGTACGATGCGTTTGCTGCCGCATTCGACGCAGCCACTCAGGCCTGATTGAATTAACCCATAGCAAAAAGCAGAACCGGACGTTTTTGAAGCGTCCGGTTCTTTTTTCTCCCTGACAGCACAAAACCCCGCCGCGCGGGAAAGCTCCCAGCGCGGCGGGGTCATTGTGTTAAAATACAGGAAAGCGGTTCAGCTTACAGCTGGCTTTCATACTCCTTGCGGTAGCCTTCCAGCTCACGCTGGTTGCCATACACAAAGTGGCCGTTTGCGATTTCTTCCCAGACCGGCTTATCCACGCTGTAATCGTGGATCGAGGGGTCATAGACCAACAGCTTCTTGTGCTTTTCGAGGCTGGGGTCAGGGATGGGAACTGCGCTCAGCAGGGCTTTGGTGTAGGGATGCAGCGGATGGAGGAACAGCTCCTCCGCCTCAGCCAGCTCCACGATGCGGCCTTTGCTGATAACAGCGATACGATCCGAGATGAACCGGACCACCGACAGGTCATGTGCAATGAACAGGTAGGTCAGGCCGCGGCTCTTCTTCATCTCGTTCAGCAGGTTCAGCACCTGTGCACGGATGGAGACATCCAGTGCAGAGATGGGCTCGTCGGCCACGATGAACTCCGGCTCCATGACCAGTGCACGGGCAATGCCGATGCGCTGGCGCTGGCCGCCCGAGAACTCGTGGGGGAAGCGGGAGGCAAACTCCGGCAGCAGGCCGACCTCATGCAGGGCGTTCATCACCTTTTCATGCAGGTCTTCCTGATCCTTGTAGAGATGATGGTTCAGCAGGCCCTCGGCAATGATATACTCCACCTTGGCGCGCTCGTTCAGCGAAGCCATGGGGTCCTGGAAGATCATCTGGATCTTGCGGATGACCTCTTTGTCCAGTTCCTTGGAGATCTTGCCGTTGATCTTCTGGCCCTTGAAGAAGATGTCGCCGCCGGAGGTCGGGTTGATGCGGCAGATGGCACGGCCAATGGTGGTCTTGCCGGAGCCGGACTCGCCGACCAGCGAGAAGGTCTCGCCCTTATAGATGTCAAAGTTGACATGATCGACAGCAACAAATTTCTTCTTACCGGAGCCAAAGGTGATCTGAAGGTCTTTCAGCTCAATCAGCTTTTCGCGTTCAGCCATTTAAGTTGGCGCCTCCCATCTTTCCCATTTTCTCACGCAGGTTCTGGATGGAGTGCGGCCGCTCGATCTTGGGAGCGCGCGGGTCCAGATACCAGGTCTTTGCGGCGTGGGTCTCGGACACCTGGAAGAACGGAGGCTCTTGCACAAAGTCGATTGCCAGCGCATGCTTGTTGCGGGGCGCAAATGCGTCACCCTTGATCTCGTTGAACAGGTTCGGGGGAGTACCATCCACGCTGGGCAGGGCCTCACCCTTGGTGCCCAGCTGCGGCAGAGCCTGCAGCAGAGCCCAGGTGTAGGGATGCCATGCGTCGTAGAAGATTTCCTCCACGGTGCCGTATTCCACGATCTGGCCGGCGTACATCACGGCCACACGGTCTGCCACGTTTGCCACAACGCCCAGGTCATGGGTGATGTAGATAACGGACATGCCCAGCTCCTTCTGCAGGTCACGGATGAGCTGCAGGATCTGTGCCTGAATGGTCACGTCCAGAGCGGTGGTGGGCTCGTCGCAGATGAGGATCTGCGGACGGCAGGCGGCAGCGATGGCGATGACGACACGCTGACGCATACCGCCGGAGAACTCGTGCGGATACTGCTCGTAGCGGCGCTCCGGGTCGGGGATGCCGACCTTGGCCAGCATCTCGATGGCAGCCTTTTTGGCGGCCTCGCCGTGCAGACCCTGGTGGTGCTCAATGCTCTCCTGGATCTGCTTGCCGATCTTCTTCAGCGGGTTCAGGCTGGTCATAGGGTCCTGCATGACCATGGCGATCTTCTTGCCGCGGACACCCAGCCAATCCTTCTCGGTGAACTTGGTCATATCGCGGCCTTCAAACATGATGGAGCCGCCGGTGATCTTACCGTTGGCATCCAGCATACCCACAAAGGTCTTGGTGAATACGGACTTGCCCGAACCGGACTCGCCCACGATGGCAAGGGTCTCGCCTTCGTACAGGTCCAGCGAGCACTTGCGGATGGCGTTCAGCTTGCGGCCGCGCAGGCTGAAAGTGATCTCCACGTCTTTGGCAGAGATAATCGGTTGTCTATCCATTTACGTCTCTCTCTCCAATCTATCAAACGTGGTTGCGCGGATCAGCCGCATCCGACAAAGCGTTGCCCATGATATAGAAGGAAATGGAAATGATGGACACGATGGATGCAGGGAAAACCAGCAGGTACGGATAATCCAGGAAGAAGCCGCGCACCTTGCTCAGGATCAGACCCAGAGAAGGCGTGTCGATGCCCAGGCCCAGGCCCAGGTAGGACAGCGTGGATTCCAGATTGATGGTGCCCGGAATGGACAGTGCCATACGCAGGATGATAACGGAGACCAGATACGGCAGGATGTTCTTGGTCAGCACGCGCCACAGCGGGGTGCCCAGGCAACGGGACGCGAGGTTGTACTCGCGGTCACGGAACATGAACACCATGTTGCGGACACGGCGTGCCATAGAAAGCCAGTTGATGGCGATCATGGAGATGGCCATGATCCAGAAGCTCTGGCCCACCATCAGGGCGATCAGGGTCATATAGATGATATAGGGCACGTTGTCGATCAGGTTGTACAGCTCCGTGAAGAAGCGGTCCAGACTGCGCACATAGCCCCAGATCAGGCCGAAGATCACGCCCACGATGCTCTCGCCCACGGCGACCACCAGAGCCAGACGGATGGACACCTGGGTGGCATACCACACCTGGCACCAGTAGTCACGGCCCAGGTTGTCGGTACCGAACCAGTACTCACTGTTGGGCTTGATGAAAGCCTTGCTGGAATCAGAGATCAGGGTAGTGTAGTGATACTTGCCGATGCCCAGCGCAATGAAGGAGAACACCGTCAGCGCCAGGAACAGGATCAGGCAGAAGACAGCGACCTTCTGCTTGAAGAAGTTCTGGATGACAGAACCCCAGTAGGAATAGTTGGAGTAGCCGATGCGTTCAGCTTCTTCCGGGGAATAATCCACAAAGTAGAACAGTTCTTCGGGCTTCTTGCCCTCAAAATCCGATGCCTTAGCCATCAGCGAGCCTCCTCCTTTCCGGTCAAAGTAATACGGGGGTCAACCACCATCATCAGCACATCGCCCAAGAACACGCCCACAATGCCCAGCACGGCGTAGAGGATGACCAGGGTCTGAACGACATTCAGGTCATAGCGCTGGATGGCATCCGTCAGCAGGGGGCCCATGCCGGGAACGGAGAAGAACCGTTCCATCAGCAGGGAGCCGCCCACCGTCAGCAGGATGGACTGGGGGATATACTGCACCATGGGGACCATGGCGTTGCGCAGAACATGCTTAAACATGATCTCGCGGGAGCTCAGGCCCTTGACACGAGCCAGCTTGATATAGTCGCGGGTCAGCTCATCCACCATGTAGCGGCGGGTCCACAGGGCATAGCCTGCAATGGATGCCAGCGAAAGGCAGGTGATGGGCAGCACGCTGGAAGCACTCACATTGCGGGTGGAGTACAGCGTGGGGAATCCCAGGTACTTGGAACCAAAGACCAGCACCAGAGAATACGACACCAGCGACGGGACCGCGTTGACGAACACGGTGTAGGCCGTGCCGATCCAGTCGAATACCTTGTCCTTGAATGCCGCCTGCAGGATGCCCATCAGCACACCGATCACCAGAGAGATGCCGGAGGCGATGAGGCCCAGACGCATGGAGATACCAAACTTTTTACCAATGACCTTGACCACCGGGGCACCGTTCTGGATGCGGCGGGAAGTGCCGAAGTCCAGATGCAGCAGGCTGTTGTAGAACTTGACCAGCTGGGTGGGGATGGGATCGGTCAGGCCAGCTGCTTCCAGAGCAGCGGTCTTCTGCTGATCGGTAAACTTCATGAGCTGTTCCTCAGTGAAGTAGTAGTCCGTCGGCAGGCAGCGCATCATCAGGAAGACTGCTGTTGCGATCAGAAAGATTGTGACAAGCGACTGGATCAGCCGCTTAACCGTGTATTTTAACATGTTATCGAACCCTTAACTTTTATTTCTACCCTTTCGGGCGGGGAAACGGGGAACTTAAGCCTTGGTAGCTGCGTCGAATGCAGCGGCGAACTCCTCGTACTGCTCGGTGGTATAAGCCTCTTCGCTGGTCTCCCAGTTCACAGCCTTGTAGTTGCAGGGACCATACATAGCGTTGATCTTGCTGTACTCGTTGGCGTGGGTCAGAGTCCAGGCCACCTCGAAGTAGCTGGGGCAGGCCAGAACGTTGTTCAGCATGCTGGCCTCAGCCTTTGCGAAGGCAGCGTAGCGGGCATCGGTATCATCAACGATGGCCTTGGCGGTGTTGACCAGATCGGTGAACTCCTCGTAGCAGGCCACCAGATCCTTCTGCCAGTCAGCGGGGCCAGCCTCAACGACCTTGGCGATGTTGGAGTAGTACCAGCTGTAGTAAGCGTTGTCGTCGTGCAGGATCTCCTGACCAACGAAGTTGACGGGATCGCCGAAGTCAGCGCCCCAGCCGTTGATGACGAAGCTCTGCAGCTGCGGGTTGCGGACTTCCTGGGTGATGGAAGAAACATAGGTCTTGATGTCCAGCACGATGAAGTCATCGCCGAAGCTGTCGGTGAAGCACTGCTTCAGCACGGTTGCGTTGTCCAGAGCGGTGGAGTTGCCGGCGATGATGTAGTAAGCAGCGTGAACGGGGAAGGTGACACCGATGGCGCTCAGCTCGTCCATTGCCTGCTTCTTCAGGTCAGCGATGTCGCCGTTGTTGGCGCGCAGACGGATCATGGTCTTGCCATCGTATGCTTCCTTGTCGAAGCCCATCTCCTTGGCAACCAGAGTGGTGTACTCCTGGCCCTGGGTGTTGTAGCAGACACCGGGCATGGTGTAGTAATCGTTCTCGCACTTCAGGGGGTTGATCTTGTTGGTACGTGCATACCAGTTGGTCAGCTCCAGGCCCTTGTAGAAGCACTGACGGAAAGCGGTGTTGGCGATGGCCTTGTTCCAGTTGTCGTCGGGGGTGCCGTCCTCGTTGTTCTTCTGGTAGTTGAAGTGCATCTGGTAGCTGAACTTCTTGGGACGCTTCTCACACAGCTGAGCATTGTACTCGCTGTTGGGATCAGCCTGGATGGTGGTCAGGGTGCTCTCGCCCACATCCATCTCGTCCAGCTCACGGTTCTGGTACAGCTGGAAGGTAACGGTTTGGTCGCTGATCATGGTAACGGTGAAGCGGTCGAAGCGGGACACATCGTTTGCACCAAAGTAGTTGGGGTTGGGAATGTAGCTCTTGGTGTTCTGGCTGATGAACTCCTCCACCACATAGGGACCATTGTACCACATGTTGGTGTAGTCGCAGGCACGGAAGCCCTCAACGCCCAGCTCGTTGATCAGATCCTCAGAGGCGGGGTAGAAGCTGGTGTAGGCAGCAACGGTATCGAAGTAGGGGCAGGGATCCTTGCAGGTAAAGACCAGGGTGTAATCATCCGGAGCCTCAACGCCAACGCCTGCGTCCAGCATATCCTGGTAGGTCAGGTCGGCAGCAGCATCGCCCATATCGCTGGTCTTCTGATAGTAATCAGCAGCACCGGTCAGGGTCTCGTTGGGCATGGAGGTGTTGTTGGCCTGGTTCTTGGCTGCGTTCAGCACCCACTCCAGACCCACGAGGAAGTCCTTGCTGGTCAGGTGAGCCTTGACCTCGCCGTTCACATCCACCCAGTCCACATCGTCGCGGAGGTTGAAGGTCCAAACGGAAGAGTCCTCATTGTGGCTCCACTCCTTGGCCACGGAAGGCACGGCCTTGCCGTAGCAGTCAAAGCTCAGCAGGCCTTCCCACAGGTTGGTGGTGACATTCATGTCGGAAGCCATCTGGCTGTACAGCATGTTCCAGCTCTCCAGCTCACGGTTGGTGCTCTCCCAGGAGATGAACTCCTTCAGCGGGGTAGCGCCGGTGGTGTTGGGAGCGCTGGTAGCACCAGAGGAAGCAGCGGTGGAGCTGCTGCCAGAGTTGCCGCCGCAGGCGGCCAGAATGCCGGCGGCACCAACGACACCGGAAGCCTTCAGAAAGCTGCGGCGGCTGATTGCATGAGACTCGTAGTTGTTGTTCATTGTGTTTTCCTCCCTATAATAATTCCGTGCTTCAGTGCATGGTGCAGGGCGGGATGTCCTGCTGTTTTCCCACTATTCTGCGGAGGTTTTTTGAATCCTGTATTGCCAGGGAATACAAAAGAGCGCAGAAACAGACCCCTCTGTCTGCACCTGTGCTCCTCCCGCAAAACCTTAACACGTCATATATTGTATCATTGAAATAAAAAGATGTCAATGGAACACACACAGCTTTTTCTTCAAAAAGCAAAGTCTGCCGCGCAAAAACGATGAAATATATTTGCTTTTACATGGTAAAGCGTGCAGGAAATTTAACAGACAATGCTGCGGACAAAACAACCGGAATTGTTCTCGTCAAAAAGACACCGTATTTTCTGCTTTATATTCTAAAAGAGCAGGCGCTCCACGCTTTGCGAAGAGCTCCTGCTTTTGGAAAACCGAATTATTAAAACAAGTCACCGTGCCAGAGCGTTCTGGATCTTTGCGAAATCCTCCAGCGTCAGGGCCTCGGGACGGATGCGGGCATCGAAACCGGCGGCTTCAATGGCAGCGGTCACGGCATCCTTGGGCATCCCCAGGCCGCTGGCAATGGCATTGGCGGCAGTCTTGCGCCGCTGGCCAAAGGCCGCGCGGACAAGGGCAAAGTAGCCCTCCTCGTCCTCCACCTGCACGGCGGGGGTGGGGCGGATCTCCATCCGCACCACAGCGCTGGTCACCTTGGGGGCCGGGTAAAAGCTGCCCGGGGCGGCGGTGAACATCATCTTAGAGGTCGCGTAATAGCTCACCGCGCAGCTGATGGCACTGGAGGCCCGGGTGCCCGGGGCGGCGGCCAGACGATCGGCTGCTTCCTTCTGCACCATCACGGTCAGGCTCTCGATGGGCAGGCGGTCACCCAGCAGCTTCATCACAATGGGGCTTGTGATATAGTAGGGCAGGTTGGCGCAGACCGCCACCGGCATCCCGGGGAACTCCTGCGCGATCAGGGCTTTCAGGTCCACCTTGAGCACATCCTGCAATACCAGCTTGAAGTTGTCCACACCGGCCATGGTCTCGGCCAGCAGGGGCGGCAGACGCTCGTCCACCTCGATGGAGACCACCTTTGCCGCCCGCTTTGCCAGCTCCCGGGTCAGCACGCCGATGCCGGGGCCGATCTCAATGACGCCATAGCGCCGATCTACGCCGCTGGCATCCACGATCTTGGGCGGCAGACCCGGGTTGATGATAAAATTCTGTCCAAAACCCTTGGAGAGTGCAAAATCATATTTTTCGCACAGGGCACGGATCACCGAGAGGTCGGTCAGTTCGGGCATAGATTCCATCCTTTTTCAATAGTACGATTTGAATGTCCTCCGCGTCGCTTTGGGCATATTCAGCGGAAATATTATTATAATATGGCAACCCAGCCAGACCCGCAGGTCTGGCTGGGTTGCATTTTCACGAGAAGGGGTCGGTACGGTAAACGGGAGCGCTGCGGGGCGCTCCAAAACGCTTTTTCACGTGAGGAGTCGGTACGGCAAGCGGCATCACCGCGCCCTACGGGCGCGCTCAAAAGCCGTTTCAAGAAAGGGACATGCGTACGGCAAACAGCACTGCAATAAACCGGGTTACTTTTTTACAAGAAGAAGCCCATGCAGCATTTCTGCCGGTTTTACCTTTTATTCCGCACTGGACGCAGCTTCACTGCTTGTTTCCGCTTGGGCAGAAGAAGCCGTTTCCTCAGAGGAAGCGTTCTCCGGCTCAGCAGCGGCGCTGTCCGCAGATTCGGATGCAGCCGCCGAGGAAGCCGCGTCGTTGACGCCGCCCAGAGTCGTGGTACCGCTCAGCTGCTGTGCTGCGCTGACCGCACGCTGGATCTGCGGGTCGGTCTCCGGGGTGTAATCATAGAAGTTGGTGGTCTCTTCTGCGGTCAGAGCCTTTTCCACATCCACACTCAGACCGGTGCCGTCAAAGCAGGAGCCGTCGCCACAGATGAGCTTTGCCACCGTGATGCTCACCGCACTGCCGTCCGAAAGGCGCTGCGGGCTGCTCTGGATGGTGCCCTTGCCCATGGTGGTGGTGCCCACCAGACGGGCACCGTTCATGGTGCGCAGGGTGGCTGCGAACAACTCGGCTGCGCTGGCGGTGTTGCCGTTGACCAGGCACACCATCGGCAGACTGACGGCACTTTCGGCATCGCTGCTGCCGATGACGGTGCGGTTGCCGTTTTTATCCTCGGCGTAGGCCACCGTGCCCTCCGGGGCGATCAGGTCAATGCAGTTGATGGCATCTTCCAGAATGCCGCCGCCATTGTCCCGCAGGTCGAATACCAGACTGGCTGCGCCGTTTGCGGTCAGGGTGCGCAGGGCATAGTCCAGCTCGCTGGGCGTGCTGCCGTCGAACTGGCGGATCTTGATGTAGCCCACGCTGTCCAGCATCTGATAATCCACCGTGGTGCTGGTATAGCCGGAGTGGGTCAGGTCTGCCGTTTTGGAGGCCGCTTCGCTGTTGAGCCATGTCACATTGACGGTCGTACCAGCTTCGCCCTGCAGGCGGGCCTGCACAGCGTCCACGCCGGAAAGGCTCTTCACCTCGGTGCCGTCAATGGCGGTGATGTAGTCCCCTGCCACGATGCCGGCCTCCTGTGCAGGCGAGTCCTCGTAGACCTTGGTCACCTTTGCGTAGCCGGTCTGGTCGATGCCCAGCTCCACGCCAATGCCCATCACCTTGCCGCTCTGCTGGTTCATCAGCTCGGTGTAGGCGTTGGCGGTGTAGTAGCGGGCGTACTTGTCGCCCGTGCCCAGCAGATAACCGGCGGTCAGACGGTCGTACAGCATCGTCTCATCGATGGTGTAGTAATCGTTGCTGCGGACATAGCGGTCCACCTCATCGATCTTGTTGTACATACTTTCCTTTTCTTTTACGCTGTTGACCGTGCTGTCGAACAGACGCATGGCGATGAGCATCGTGATGGAAAAGGTCACGGTCATGGCAAGGATCACGATGGTGACTGCCATACCCAAAGAAATTTTACGGTTCATGGTTTTTTCCTCCCGGTCAGAGCGGCAACATCATAAAGATGCTGCCCAGCAGCGAGAGTACAAACACCCCTGCCAGAACCAGACAGCCGATGCGCAGCGCGCGCTTGCGTTTTTGTTCATTCATAGATCAACCAGACTCCTTGCCTTGCTTATTAGTTGTGGGGAATGGGGATGCAGCTCCGAGGGTTCACAGCGTTGGCCTTGGAACCGCCCTTCCACACCTCCAGATGCAGGTGGTTGCCGGTGGAATTGCCGGTGGTGCCCACATAACCGATCAGTTCGCCCTGCTTCACATACTTGCCCGCACTGGTAGCCACCGAGCGCATGTGCGCATACAGGGTGGTATAGGTATTGCCATCGGACATTTTGCCGTGGTAGATGATAACGTAGTTGCCATAGCCGCCGGTAGACCAGCCAGCCACCTGCACATAGCCGCTGGCGGCTGCGTAGATAGGCGTGCCGCCGGCCGCCGCAAAGTCGGTACCGGCATGGAGCTTGTTTACGCCGGAGACCGGGTTCTTGCGCCAGCCGTACTCGCTGGAAATGCGGCTATAACTCTTCAGCGGGCAGGCAAAGCCGCTAAAGCTCAGCTGCGGCTTGCTGGCAGAGGCTGCTGCGATCAGCTTCTGGATCTCCTTTTTCACGGCCTCGTAGTTCAACTCGTCGGATTCAATGGCTGCCTGTGCCTTCTGCTGCGCCGCCTGTGCCTCGGCAGCGGAGAGCTTTGCCGCAGAGATGCTGTTGTTCAGTTCGCTCTGCTTGCCCTTCATCTGGGCGTTCTGGCTGTCCAGTTCACTCTTCTGGCTTTGCAGTTCTGCCTTTTCGGCTTCCAGACCAGCCTTCTGCTCTTCCAGCGCGGCCTTATCGTCCTCCAGCTCCTGCTTGGCGGACTTCATGTTGTTCATGATCTCGGTGTCCTTGATAGAGATATCCTGCATCACCTCATTGAAGGTAAGCAGCTCATACAGGTCATTCACTGCGCTCAGCATGGCCACGCCGCCGCCGTCGCGCAGCTCCTGCATGGCAGCCATGTGCTTTTTAAAATCGCCCCACTGGCTGTCGATCTCGGCCTGCTTCTGGGTGATCTCGCCTTCCTTGGCGGTGATCTTCTGCTCGGTCTGGCCAATGTTGTTCTGCACAGCAGCGATCTGGGTGCTCAGCACGCTGATCTGAGACTGAATGACGCCCACGCGCTCCTTTAGCTCACTTTCCAGCGCTTTTGCAGCAGCTTCCTTTTTCTTTGCGTCCGAAAGCTCCTTCTTGTGCTGGTCGATGGATTTGGAAAGGCTGTTCAGCTTGTTCTGCAGGCTGGCCA
>OIDU01000530.1_pt1 | contig 17577 bp, 8 predicted proteins | sample 1581481 | NCBI WGS metagenome assembly OIDU01 (sample SAMEA3882519, study PRJEB24775) | human gut metagenome | biome: human-associated habitat; feature: intestine environment; material: feces | place: Netherlands | collected 2009/2010
GCTCGGAGTTTTGCTCATTTCAATTCGTGTTACGATTTTGATTTGAGCGATGTCTCTCAAAAGTCTCAGTCATAAATGCCCCCAATCGCACTAAAATGACTTTGAACACTATTCTCTGACGAAGGCGAAGTGCCACTTCTTATATCATTTGCAATCATTTGAATCTGTGCTTCCCTGTCTGGTACCGAGTCTCGGTATTCAAAAGTGTCAATATCATAGGATAACTTGTCAAGTTCTTCCGCAAGTCTCTGTATCTTATGCTCTTTTTTCTCCATATCAATCACATCTTTCTCCGGATACGCTGCAATCAGCTTTTTAATTGCGTCCTGCACCTTTGGTGTATCACGAAGCTCCGGTGTATAATTCAGGAAATCCACATCAATTCTCTTGCCGCTTACAATGTCTGCCTGCTCATCTTCCCATTCTTCAGTCCCCTCGATGTGCATATTTACACCAATAGAAGGAATTCCATGCATACGGGAAGGATCAATGGCATTATAGAGCTTCATAGCTTCCTCTATCGTTTCAATGCCCTCATGGTATTCACCCATATTATGAAATTCCCCACACTCCGCAACGGTAAATGTGATATGGACTGTCTCTGGTTCAATTACAGGCTCTTTTTCCAGTTCAGAAAGCACTTTTTCTTCTGATACAAGTGCGTTTTGTTCCTGCACCAATTCTCTCCCCTGCGTGACAAGCTGATTGTTGACCTGCTCCTGCTGTGCCTTCTCCTGCAGGTAAGTTTCCACCTCCGGAAGATAAGTCTCCAATGTTCCGGTTCTGCCCTCTGTAATCGGGTTAATATCTACCTGTATGCCTGCAATATAAATGCTGTCCTCATGAAGCATATTGAAAAGGTCATCTTCTCTGGTGGAGCCTGTGTATTCCACAACCACATCCAAATCCGAATTTTCCTGCTCAATACCTCTGCATCGGCTCCCGGCTACCACTACATCCACGATTTTCGCATCCAGACCGTATTCATCAATCTGCGATTGCACATAAGCATACACTGTTTTTTCAATATCTTCCGCACTCTGCCCGTCCAAACTGTGAAACAGTTCTTCCGTCCTTGCCCGGAAATCTGCAACCACATCCGGATTGTTCTCTCTAAATTCTGCCTGCTTTGCTTCCAAATCTGCCTGTTCCACTTCCTCGGCTTTCTCCGAAAGTTCCTCAAAATCAACAATCTCTGCTTCGGAACCTGCATACACCTCGCCCTGCAAAAATTCATCACGATAATACTGCTCTGTGACCGCTGAAAACCTCGGTTCTTTCAAATCCGCAATCACCATATCCATTGCACGCTGAATCGTAATATCCGGGTTATCGTAGACACCGCCATCCAGCAAATGGTACTGTTCATCAAGAATGGAATAATCATATCCCTCCTCACATTCGTGCATCAGGATATAACGGTCTGCAATATGAACCGCAAGCTCCGTCTCTATCTCATTCTCTTTGCCATCCAGTGTCAGCATGAACTTCGGCAGCTCTGTAAATCCAAACGAATCTACAAAGTGTGCGGTGTTTTCCCCGTTCTCATGTAATACCACAATATCGCTGACCGACAGGGAATGTGCCTTGTAATCTGCCGGATGGTCAATATTGAACTTTGTATAGATTGCTTCCAGTGTTTCCGATTGCGTCTGTCCCTGCAATTCTGACAATTCGCCCAAATACACCAGTTTATAATTTTCCGGCAATACCGCATCAAAATTGTCTTTGGTTATTCCCATACGCTTCAGGCTTTCCGTTCCCTCAAAACGTAACTTATCCAGTTCCGGATCATCCTTTAACTGGAAAATTCCATATTTATCGGTATTTCCGTACAAAAGCTGTGCTTCCCTGTTGGAATCACTCTCTGATAATTCTTCCTGCATCATGCGAAGTTTCCGTTCATTCTACCAGTCCCCTTTTTCTATTCCGCACATCCCGTCATGTTCCACAATCTGTTTTCTGTCGGATACGGTAGTCTCTGAACCATCCGTATGCAGAAGATACACAGGCAAGTCACCATCGAACAGTTCCAATGCTCTCTCCTGCGTCAACGGAAGCATTTCATTCCACGTATAGCCATATTCCTGCATTTCGGATATGCTGACCATGCTATCCGGCAGTGCGTCGATCTCTGCCTGTGCATCTATCATTGCTAATGCGACATCCTGATTTCCATCCACTTCCTGTGCATAGATATGTTCTGCAAGCTCCCTTGTTTTTTCAATGTTCCCCAGCTTGTAGGCATAATTTACAATCAGATTTCTTTCATCATCGGAAAAGGCAGGCTGTCCATGCTCCAACCGGTTAATGATATGCTCTGCCTGTTGAATGACAGACAATTTCTCCGCATCCGTCAGACCTGCATCAAAATCGTATTCATAATCCCAAAAGTCCGGCATATTTCCATTTAATTCCTTACTACTGGACGCAAGTAACGTGATTTCCGCTCCCTGTTTTTCCATATATGAAAGGTAATTGCCATCCCATTCTTTTTCATCAAGAGAAGCCATATCTTTGAGCATTTTTCTGACATCATCCCTCAACATATTTGTGATTTTCAAAACCTCCCATTCGCTTTCAAAAATGGAAGCGAACTTAACAACCACATCATCGGCATTGATCGGCTCCATTGCCTTATCATAGACCGCCTTTCTCTCCTTCATATCAATCAGCTCATCTGTATCTGTGTTATAACGCACATCCAGATGATACTCTCCGTACTCTCTGGAATCCTGATTGCCGATTTCCGTTGTCCATGCACCCCTGCTTTCCAAATATGCCTGTATGCTCAACTTGTCATCGTCTGTCATTTCTGACAATGCCTGCATCAGTTCCGGTCTGTCCATGCCATATACATCAAGCAGACTGAACTCTGAAAGGTCAGTATTCTGTATGAGGAGAATACTGTCCTTTGTCTGTTCCTGTGATACTTCCCTGTTCCTTTGTAATTCCTGTAATTGTTCCTCTATCCCGGTAATCAACTCCGAAGCTGTCCTCCGTATCGTATCCATGGAAGCTCTCAGTTCCTTGGTATCTCTGCCACTGCTCCATCCGGCAATATATCCAAAGGAATAATCGGAAGTGTCCACTCCAAAATGCTGGCATACCGTATAAGCAATGCTCTCCGCTTCCACCTCTTTGGTGTTGCGGTCTTTTTTCATCTGCTCATCCTGCTCCACTTCCTTGCTATGCAGCTTGGAGTGAGCCACCTCATGGATCATGGTCTTTAAGGTCTGGCTCTCGCTCATGTTTTCCTGCACCGCAATCCGCTTTGCTTCCCTGTCATAGTAGCCTTTGGAATCTCCGGCTATCTCCTCCAGTTCAATCGGTACTGGTGAAATGGCTTCTACTGCACGAATCATATCCTGATACCCTTCCACATCTGAAAGAAGCTCCTTTGCCGCAAGTTCCGGTATCGGCTTTCCGTCTGTCTGTGCCACATCAAAAACGGATACTGCCCGGAATGCCGGAATTGTTATCTCGACTTCCTCTTTCTGCGGATTTCCGTCCTTATCAAGCAACAACTCTTGTGTGACCGGATCAATCTTATCCCGTTCCTCTTTGATTTTATAAGGTGCAGGTGCAAGGATACGGATTGCTTTCTCCCCTTTATTTACATGACGCTCAAAGTTCTTCTGCCAAGCCTTGTATCCGGCCACTAGCGTAGCGTCAGGCTTTTGCATCGCAATTAATAGCGTGTTGTTAAAACTATAATTATGAAATTTTGACATCGTGCTAAGATAATTGCGGTAGCTGTCACTGTTGAATAAATCCTGCAATCCCTGCTCCAGTTTATCCGTAAGTTCCTGCACACGCTGTTTTTCTGTATTATTTTCTGCCATAAATGACCTCCATTTTGTACGATAAAAGGCAGCCACTACTGACTGCCCTTACATCAACTGCTATAACATTTTTAATAATCCTGCTTTTATTCCCAACCCGAATAGTGCTGACAGGTTGGGAATAAAACTTTTTTATAAAATCTGATCTTTCCCCTTTGCCTTATCCACTGCATCCCTTCCTGCAGGTGTCCCGGACACCCTTGCCTTCATTGCTGCGAGCCTTTCTTGCAATGAAGTCCGTTCTGCCGGTCGGTCTGCAAGTCTGCGTTCTTCCTCTGGTGCTGTTTTGGCAAAATTGCTCTGCTTGATTGGAATATCCGCAACCTCATCCCCTTTTTCATCCACCGATTTCACATCTTCATGTGGTTTTTCTGGTTCCGTGGCTTCGTCATCCATGCCAATCGCATCATCGCCCTTTTCATCCATGTTAAGCAAGGCATTAAGTTCTGCAAGACGTTCCAGTTTCTCGGAAAGCTCCGCTTCCTGCGGAAACGGCTTGTCTACTTCTGCTTTTGCTGTTTCAAGCTGATGTTCCACATTGGAAAGTTTCGTCTGTGCTTCCTCAAGTTGTGCTGGCATTGCTTCCAGTGCATTGTTGATTCTTGTGATATTTCCGAGCGGATCAGTGCCGACTTCCATCGGATGGCTCATGGCTCCTTTGACATTCATTACAAATTTATTGTTGAAAGAATCAAAGGTTACATTCAGCTTAAATCCAAGATATTCCCCTACATCCGCACTGGCATTGATGCCTTTGATTTCCTTACACATGGCTATGATTGCAGTTCCTGCTTCCTTTTTATCTGTATATGGCTTTCCTCCCACCTGCATGAAAAATTGTTCCTTATCCTCCGGCTTATTTTTCGCATATTTTTCCATATCAGCGGTAAAACCTTCGATACGTTCCTTGAAAATAGCGATCTGATGCGGATAATGCTGTGTGATGTTATCCTCCAGCCTGTATTTCTGACTGGTATGGTTTGCCTTCATCAGTTTCAATTTCGATACCTGAATATCGAGATCCATCTTTTCTTTTATGTAGGGATTACCTGTTGCAAGTGCCTTAACCTCCGCATAGGAAAGTGCCGCTTCGTCCACATCCTCACAGCTTCGCACCGGGGATTTACTGGTCATGATCTGTCCGATAAATTTCTGCTTATTCTCAATGAGCTGCCATGAGTAACTGTCAAATGTACCTTCCGTAACATAACGAAATATCTTGACCTTATCATTCTGGTTGCCCTGTCGTAAAATACGACCTTCCTGCTGTTCAATATCAGAAGGACGCCAAGGCACATCCAGATGATGCAGTGCAATCAATCTGTCCTGCACATTCGTACCTGCTCCCATTTTTGCTGTGGAACCTAATAAAAAACGAACCTGTCCGCTTCTTACTTTTGCAAACAGCTCCGCTTTTCTGAGTTCTGTATTGGCATCATGGATAAATGCTATCTCATTCTCCGACACTCCTTTTTTCATAAGCTTATTTTTTATATCCTCATACACATTGAAAGTGCCATCGCCCTTCGGTGTCGATAAATCACAGAAAATCAACTGTGCTGACTTCTGCTCTTTGGTATCTTGCCATATCTCATAGGCTTTCTCCACACAGGTTGCCGCTTTTGAATTTTCCTCATCCGGCAGCATATCGTTGAGCAGCCTCTGGTCAAGTGCCAGCTTTCTTCCGTCATTGGTAATCTTTAGCATGTTGTCCTCGTAAGGCTGTACCTGCCTGTCCCGGACTGCTTCGGCACGTTCCGCTAGGGACGCTACCATGTCTTTCTGGAACTCGCTCGGCTTTAGAACCACATTTTCATATTCTGCTTCCGGCACAGGAAGTTTTAACATATCCGGTGTCTGAATGTCCGCACTCTCCTTGAAAAGTGCAATCAGCTCCGGCAGATTGAAAAACTTCGCAAATCTTGTCTTTGCCCGGTATCCGGTTCCTTCCGGTGCAAGCTCTATGGCAGTCTGTGTTTCCCCGAAAGAAGCCGCCCATGCGTCAAAATGTCCCAGTCCCAGCTTCTGAAGCGTTCCATACTGAAGATAACGCATATTCGTATAAAGCTCCGTCATGCTGTTGGAAATAGGTGTTCCGGTCGCAAAGGTCACACCCTTGCCGCCTGTGATTTCATCAAGATACTGGCACTTGGCAAACATATCAGATGACTTCTGTGCTTCTGTCTGTGCGATGCCTGCCACATTCCTCATTTTCGTATAAAGGAACAGGTTCTTGTAATTGTGGCTCTCATCCACAAACAGCCTGTCTACACCCAACTGCTCAAAAGTCACGACATTATCCTTACGGCTCTGGTCATTTAACTTGTCAAGCCGCACCTGCAATGCTTTCCTCGATTTTTCCATCTGCTTAATGGTATAACGCTCCCCGTTGTCTCTTTTTGCCTGATCAATAGCAAGCTCAATCTCATCAATCTGTTTTTCGATTGTGGCTGCCTGTCTTTCCTGTGATAACGGGATTTTTTCAAACTGACTATGCCCGATAATAACGGCATCATAATCACCTGTTGCAATACGGGAACAAAATTTCTTACGGTTGGCGGGTTCAAAATCCTTTTTCGTTGCCGCAAGGATATTTGCTCCTGGATATAACCGTAAGAAATCACTTGCCCATTGTTCAGTCAGGTGGTTCGGCACCACGAATAATGACTTTTGGCATAGTCCCAGACGCTTGCTTTCCATTGCCGCCGCTGTCATTTCAAAGGTCTTTCCGGCACCAACGCAGTGTGCAAGCAGGGTATTATCCCCATACAGCACATGGGCAACCGCATTTTTCTGATGCGGCTTTAATTCAATATCCGGTGTCATGCCCGGAAATTTCAGATGCGAACCGTCATATTCTCTTGGTCTGGTGGAATTGAAAAGCTCATTATATTTTGCCACAAGTGTCTGCCTGCGCTCCGGATCATGGAATACCCAGTCCTTAAATGCTTCCCTTATCGCTTCCTGCTTCTGGCTTGCAATCATGGTTTCCTTTTTATTAAGAACTCTTTTTTCCTTTCCATCTTCCTCAATGGTATCATAAACTCTTGTGTCTTTCAGATTTAAGGAATCTTCCAGTATCTTATAGGCATTTACCCGGCTTGTACCATAGGTCATGTTGACAAGCGTATTTCCAAAATCAGCGTTTTTCCCTTTAATGTTCCACTCTCCGGTCACACCCGAAAACTGCACCCCAATCGTATCTCTGCGGAATAAATGCTCCGGTGTCTGGAACGTATCACGCATGAAATCATTGATATATTTTGGATCAATCCATGTGGCACCAATACGCACCTCAATCTCCGATGCGTCCAGCTCCCTCGGCTGTACCTGCGTAAGAGCCTGCACATTTGGAGCATATTCCGGATGATTTTCCGCATAGGTTGCTGCAATGGCAAGTTTCTCACGCACATTTCCGCTGAGATACTGGTCTGCTGTCTCCCAGACATCGGTAAGCGGGTTCTGGAAAATAACACCACGAAGCTCCTCAATCAGCGTATACTTGTCCTTTTCAGTCAGCTCTGCCATATAATCAAGGTCGATTTTAGCTTTCTCTGCTAAAGATACTGCCAATGCTTCACTTGCAGTATCCACACTTGTGACCACCTCTGCCCTTTTAATGGTACGCTTCGTGAACATATCCGCTTTGCCCTTGAAATTGCCCTCATCATCAAGTTTTTCCAAAGAACACAACAGGCAATAACTGCTGTCCTGATTAAAGGCTCTCTTATTCGTCTGCGAATTGATCAGACCATATTTTTTCAAGAAGGAATCGTATAATGTGTTTAATTCCGCCTGTTTTCCCTTGATTGCCGCATCGGAATATTCCTCAAGCTGCATATCAATCAGCTCCTGCGTACAGTTACGGATTGCCACCATTCCCTTGATACGTTCTTTTGCGGTGTCTGATACTTCCACAGGCTTCATGACAGAATTTTCACGGTAATACACTTCATTCTCAACTACGGTATAGCTGAAATTTTTAACGGACGGATCAGCCGGAATACTCTGCCTGCTCATGTCATCCGCAAGCTCCTCATCCAGATCAATCGTATCAATCTGTCCTGTAATGTTTTCAAGTGCTTTTGCTAACTGCTCCGCAAAAGGTCTGCTGTCATCTGCCCTGCAGGTGCTTTCCATGCCATAAGGACCGGATACCATTTCCATCTTTCCTACGATCTGCTCCGGATGCTGTGCAAAGTAAGCGTTCATTGCAATGCCATCTGCATCCTCTCCCAGATGTACCCAGTCCGGCTCACGCTCTACCATGCGGTCACGCTTCTGGAAAAATAATATATCCGAAGTCACTTCTGTTCCTGCATTTGCCTTAAATGCGGTATTCGGAAGTCTCACCGCACCTAGCAGGTCTGCACGCTGTGCAAGGTATCTTCTGACCTCCGGACTTGCCTTGTCCATAGTTCCCTTACTTGTGATAAAAGCAACCACACCTCCGGGACGCACCTTATCCAACGTCTTTGCAAAGAAATAATCATGAATCAGGAAATTGTTTTTATCATACTGCTTGTCTGCCACCTTATACTGACCAAAAGGCACATTTCCGATTGCCACATCAAAGAAATCATTCGGATAATCAGTCTTTTCAAAACCTTTGATCTGCACATCTGCCTGCGGATAAAGCTGCCCTGCAATGCGTCCGGTAATGCTGTCCAGCTCTACTCCGTAAAGCCTGCTCTCTTTCATGGAATCCGGCATCATACCGAAAAAGTTGCCGATACCCATGGAAGGCTCCAGTACATTTCCTTTGGAAAATCCCATTTTCTCCAATGTTTCGTACATCTGGCGGATAATGACCGGACTTGTATAATGGGCATTCAAGGTACTCTCCCTTGCCATGCGGTACTCCTCCGGTGATAGCAGTTCCTTTAACTGGTGATATTCTGCTGACCAGTTTGATTTGCTCTCGTCAAACGCATCGGCAAGACCACCCCAGCCGACATACTGGGATAAAATCTGCTGTTCCTGCGGTGTAGCATAACGGTTTTCGCCCTCGATCTGCTCCAACAGCCTGATTGCTGCAACATTTCTCTGGAATTTCTCTTTTGGAGAGCCTTCGCCCAAGCGATCATCACTGATATGAAAATTGACTGCGTTGCTTTTATCCGGTGTAGCCACAGATCTTTCCTGTACAGTCTTATTCTCCTCTGCCGAAGGTGTAAGCGGCTCCCATTCTCCGGTAAGCACCTGTGACAGCATTTCCTCTGTCTGTCGGTCTGCTTCACCATTCTCCAGACGCTCACGGGCAGCCTGCGTGTCTATGTTGTCCAGTTCATCTTCGGTCTGTTCCCTTTCATCAGAGAACTCCGTCTCTGCTTCCCTGCCACTTTCTGCAAGCTCATTCCCCCAGTCCATTGCTTCCTGCAAAGTCGAAAATGTCTCCAATGCCGGACGGGTGGTGTCTGCCGTATCATAAATAGCATATCCGTCCACTTCCTTATCAATCCAAAGAAATACTCCCTCTGATAAGGTGGCACTCCACTGTGTCGGATTTCCATATTCATCATCTGCATCATGTACCACATGCCATGATAATTTCTGCGATTCCTCTTGTGAAAATTCTTGTTGTGGCTCAGTTTCATCCGGCTCTGCGATACCATCCGTCCCCTCAAACCTTGAAAACACCTCTGCTTCGTGTCGGTCAATATCTTCCTCTGCAATGGCATTGATATAATCGTCCTCTACCTCGCTACGCTCCGGCTTATGGTCGTATTCAAAGGATTTCCCATTGACCTGTGCATAATAAAAACTGCTGTCCTCAATGTCATTTCCAAGCAGGTATTTCTCTTTTTCACTGCCCCACTCATCAACCAGAACACACTCATATCCATCAATCGTGATCTTTTGCTGTGCTTCCCTTTCTTTTTCCCGAAGCACATTGATATATCTTCTCGCCTGATTGGTAAATCCGTCCAGCACTGCCGGATGTGAGCTTAGAATCAGATCATTGTTCTGCCACTCATTTTCCGCAACAATGCCCTTTGCCCAGTCCTTATTGTTCTGCGAAAAACGACCGTCATAATCAAAATGCGTAACCGTATTTGCAAGAACAAATTCCACACAGTCAATGCCATATTTATCTATGATCTCATCTGCGGTATTCCTCGGAAGAACAAAACCATTGAATTTCTCAGCAATCAGTGCATCAATGTCTTTCTTACACTCTAACCGCTGTCCATGCTCCAGACGGGAAAGCTCCCGTTGTCTCGCTTTCTCTGCCTGTTCTTCCTTGTAAGCCTTATAGTTTTCCTTCCCCTGTGGAGATAAGTATTTATCCTCTTTGATCAGCTCCCGAAGCCTTTTTTCCACAATATTCCAGTTCAGAAGCACTTTTGCATACGGATTGCCATAGCTGCCTTTCTCCAGACGGATACCTTTTCCATCATGTTCATTATGGGAATCATCATTACCCGGCAGTCCACCGGAACCGCCACCGATGCCATATTCATTTTTCAGAAAAGCAACCGTCTCCTTCTGATCATGCCCTTCCATGAAATACTCATAGATGCGGAAAGCTCCATGCTCATAGCCGCTTCCCCTGCCTAGTGCATAGTCAATCTCATCCTGTGTAATAAAATCTTCCTGTGCTACCTCCACCGCATCCGGCAATGGAAATTCCAGTCTCTCCCTGTCAAGGTCTGCTATCTCCGATAACAGATATTCCGGTGATTTCACATGCCGCCATTTTAATTCTGCTTCTCCAGAAGCAAGGCGGTTTGCCGCATCTTCCAAAATATTTTTAAGCTGTTCCCTGCCCTCATGGGTGGAAAGAAGCTCCATGAGTTTTGCTTCACTTTCCGGATAATTTCCTGCTTTTAAGCCAAGCTCCTCCGGCATTTCATCCATTCCATCCCGCAGAAAGAAATAGATCTGGTTGGCAACACGATTTCTCTCCTGTGTATCCACAAGAAATGCTTCACTGGTACTCATATATGTACCATTTTCGATCATAGAACGGATATGGATCTCCACATCTTCCCAATCCATCGTGACAATCGGTGTTTCCCTTGCCTGTGTTCCATAGCCGACACTCATGCCATGCTCATCGAACCACACCGATACCGGATTCCCATTGATTTCAAAGCCTTTTCCGGTCTGACCGTATTCATTTTTCAGAAAATCCACCATCTGCTCGGCATTTCTGCCCTCTGTGTACTTTGCGAAAATACGCTTCCTGCTGTGCTGTTTTCCTCCGCCACTCCTTAAAATGGTTTCAAGCTCATTCTGTGGCAAAGAAAAAGCAGCGGGCATGGTATATTTCATACTTGCTTCCGCTGCTGCGACTGTTCCGACCTGCTCCTCAAAAGAAGGAAACAGGCTGAGTTGTGTAAAGGTGGGCTCCGGTGCTTCTCCCCGGAGAAGATCATCTGCGTCTGTTACAGACTGTAAACCAGTTCTCCTAGAACCACTTCCTCTGCTCGGTTCCGAATGTTGTTCATCTTCGCTACCCAAAGCATCTGATCGGTTTCCTTGAGCTGTTCTGTCACTCCCTCGGTTGCCGCCATCTGGCTTGTCAGCTTCTCCATTCTCTCCTCTGCCTGCTTCTGAATGGTCAGCAGGTGTTCTTTCAATGTCCCTTTCAGAAGAAACGCTGAGTACACGCCCCTGTGGTTCTCCTTCAGATAAGTCTCCCTCATCATTCCGTACTTCGTTACGGTTCCCTCCGGCTGAATGTCCGCCTGTAATGTCGGAATCAGATAATCCCCGTTCTTTTCGTATGTCAGATTCATCGCTATTGCCCCTTTCTACGCTGTTTTGATTGTTGTCAATATATTCCTCATGTCCGCTCTCGCTTTCACGCTTTAACGCATTGTAGTCTATTTCAGAAGTATTTGCAAGTCCTTTCTGCGTTAAATTTTCTGTTTGTTCCTGTTCGTGGCTTCTGTTATATGCCCTTATGGTTCTTCCAATTTCTAAAAGTACCGGTTTTGCAAGCTCATTGGCTGCATCTCCAAGTACTGCTAGGGTATCCATGGAATTAAATTCATAGATATAATCAAAAGCAAACTCAGAACCATACTCCTGCATATCTGCACCGCAGGCAGATAAAAGTGTAAAGGAAATACTGTCCGATAATGTCTCCCGCAAACGGATACCAACATTCTGCTCGTCCAGTCCCTCTAAGAAACTGTCCTCGATCATGTACTGCAGATCCGGCAGCAATTCCTCATAATAATCTGCCGCAATCCTCTCAGCTATCTCCATAAGTCTTTCTTCAAACAGCTTCTTATCATCGGTAGCACCATAAGTCTGCTCCAGACGCTTAATTACATCTTCCTTATGTTCCTCATGTAATTCCCAGAGTTCCGGATACCGTCCGATTCTCCTTGCCGCATGGACATCTGAAACATCAAATACATATTTCAGGCGCTTGCCATGTGCATCATCCTCGTCCAAAAGTGCGATACCTTTTGCACCTTTGTTTACCCAGCAGTGCATACGCTCATTCCACAGCTCTATGGAAGCACACGCTGTTGCGTCCGGTCTTTGTGCATAGATTAAAAGCTGTTCCCGGAACGGATACTTGTATAATCTCGCCGCTGTAGTAAGGTATTTCATCCATTCCTCACGATTTTTGACAACCTCGGCTGCTGTCTCCTTTGCCAGAGCCGATATAAAATCATATTTTCTCACGCAGTTCTCCTTCCTTTTTCAGATAACAGAAAAAGCAGCCTATGCAGACTGCTTTTTCTATATATCGTGTTATTATTGATTTACTCTGTATTCACTTTTTCATCTTTGCTTATGTCAACCTTACATGTCATTTGCATTTTTTATTATAGAATTTAAATTTAATTCCTTGTATCTCACTCTTTTCAAAGCGATTCCTGCATCTATCTCTTTTACTACCTGACCATAAATATACTCATTTGCCTTTTTTTCAAATATGGGATCAAATACTTTCTTTGGTAATTCCCATTTCATATTTGCATACTCCATAATAACGTTCTTTGTTACCAGTGGAATATTGGCATACTTTTTTTCTCTTTTTTGGCAAAAATCATATATTGCTTTTACACTCTCCGCATTCTCAATAGCTTCTTTAACCGTCAAAAGACTAACTATCGGATACTCATCAGAAACGCAAACATCTGTTCCTGTATATAAATATGAAACTATCAATCCATTAATTCTATTAATCTTACAGTTTGATTTTAGCAAATACATTACTTCTTCACTGTTTTCTTTTATTGCATAAAGTTGATCTTTCATTTTTTTCTGTGCTTTTCTCAACTCACTATCCAAATTACGCTTTTCAGAATATGACTCTGGAAGATAAAAATGCTTAAATTCTATATACAAAGCATTTCCAATGGAATCAGAAATAAGTAAATCAAGTTCTCGCTTATTTTTTGTACCAGGAATTTTTAATTCAAAATTTGCTATTCTTTTTACCTTCTTTAATCGTCTATCCATCCATGACTCAACTTCTGGAATACAACGTTCTTTAATTTTATCTTTAATTTTTAAAAATCGTTTATTGTCATGTCGCCTCAAATAGTTTAAAAACTGAGTATCAACAGAATTATTAAAAAGTAATAAAAATGGATTGCCGAACATACATCCGTCTTTTGTCCTAACTATTGGTGCATCAGCCAAACTTGCTTTTGGATAATTTCCATTTCCTAATGGTTTATAAATACAGTCCTCAAGCGCTTGTTCATAAAATCCATCATTATCAGTCGGAATCATCGTTCGTATTTGCGTTGCTCCTATCTTTGAAAAACAAATCAATAGTTCTGTCCATCTTAATGAACGCACTTTAAAATCTGCATCATATAATAGAATATATCGCTTAGCAGCTGTAAGCATTAAATAATCTCTTAAACCACCACCCTCTATAGCAGAATAAGGTTCATAATCAACATTCCATACATTCTCATTCCAATAGCTATCAAACAACTCAAGAATTATTCTCTGACGTTGTATTATATCTGCTTTGGCAGTTCTACCACATCCATATTGTAAAATGTAATGAAGAGGTTTTCGTAACAAATAATATTCATATTGTTGCATACTTTCTCTATATAATTCTTCTTCATTCACAATAATTTTACCATCGCCTTTTAAAAAGAAGGCTTTATTATTATGTGCTTTAGGAAAAATGTCACACAATTCAGCATATTTATATGCTTCCATTAATAAGCTATATGCATATCCATATAGTAAATTATCCACTTCATAAATAAAAATGTCTTCTTCTTGTAAATACTTATATGCCAAATGTGTTAAATAATTTAGAGCAAACACTAAATGTCTTTCTGTAGATTCTGATGAACTAAAAAAACTGCCTGTTTCAATCACAGCATCAACATATGCACAATTACAGTGAAAAATAAAAGAATATCTTGGAATTTCTTTGTTTAACAATTGAGGAATCCAAGCATCTACCAATTTTTCCAGTTCATTATAATCTATTTGTTCTTTTCTCATTCAATAACCTCTCCATGTTTGTAGAATTTCGTCTAACTTAAATTCCAATTATCAGACGGTACATTATCTCTTACAACTATACCACTACTACTTTTATTTTCCCATACTTACTTTCTTCTGCGGAAATTCCATCTTAAATTTATACTGAAATCCCTTGATTTCCTTACCGTCTTTCGTGTAGGAAAATTTCTCGATGCTCTCCGGAATCAAATAAGCATCATAGCTGCCTTTCTTGCCTTTTAATCCTTTTACAAGTATCTTTTTCCCTTGAAGCAGGCTCTTGACCTGTGAATCGGAAAGTGTTACCCCAAGTGCCTTGCCGACATTCATACCGCACTTTCCGGTACAGTACGCTCCAAACTTCCCTTTTACTACATCAGCACCACATTTTGGGCATTTGCCAAGCACTTCCTGCGTTCTCTTTCCTGCACCAAACATGGCTTTCTGCTCATCGCTAACGCTATGATAGGTCTTTACAAGATCACTTACCATAGTTTCAATCTCAGACATAAACTGTTCTGCAGCAACGTCTCCTTTAGATACCAGAGTAAGCTCATTCTCCCAGTCAGCAGTCAGTTTCGGAGATTTTACTACATCCGGAAGTATCGTGATCAGCTTCATTCCATCCTCTGTCGGAATCATCTGCTTTTTCTCACGCTTTACGAATCCGTCTTTTACCAGTTTTTCAATAATGTCAGCTCTGGTGGCAGGTGTGCCAAGTCCTTTTCTCTCCACTTCATCGCCCATATCCTCTGCTCCGGCTCGCTCCATGGCGGACAGCAGGCTGTCCTCTGAAAGCTTTTGTCAAGGGGGTGCGTGGATATTTTTCATATTACTTACGCAGATTCTCTCTCTGCTTCTGCCTGAATAATGCGTTTCAATCTGTCCTCAGCAGTCAAACCGCTACTATGGTCAAAAAACACTTTGACTTTATAATTTGTTTTGCCTTGCTTAATCACAAAAACTCCATCCGGTTTGTTTTTCTCCGAATGGTTATTTGGGGTGGGTAGTGTACTGTTCACGATATTTGTCATACGATATTCCTCCTAATTAAATGAAAAAAGCCCGACAAGGAAAGGTCTGACAACGAAGTTCCGACAACGGACATCAGAAAACCTTTTTTCTTTATCGGGCGATACTATCTTTTTACTATTTCCTTTTTCTTTATAATATTGATTGTCATGGTTGTCAGAGAGGGAAAAGTGCCGCAATATCAAGACTTTCGGGATTTTCGCCCGACAACCAGACCGACAACCGGCTCGACAACCGAAACGACAACGGGCTTTTATTTTTGCTTCAACCATTCTTCCGGAAGTCCTAACTGTTCCATTTCCTCTGTCGGGATTTCTTGAAAACCATCCATGCTGTTGTCAGGCTCGTTGTCGTTCCTGATACGCTCCCAGCCTTTTTGTCTGCGGTAAGGCTCTGGAAAATACCTCGGATTGCTAAACGCCCTCCAGCCTGTGATGGTGTTATTCATAATGTCATTGATCTCTCGCAGTTCCCATTGTTTCGGTTCGTCATAATCATGCCCCAGTGCTTCCTTATAAAGCTGTTTGGAACAGACCATGCTGCCGGAATAGCGTTCCAGATAGTCTAAAATCTGTCCTGCCTTTGTGTCCTCCGGCATAAAATCCTTTTGGTGGGCTTTCAGATAATCGTTCATAGCCGGACTGAATCTCAGACGGAAATTGCCGCTTCTGTAAATCTCCATAGCTTCTGCCCACATCTGATTGATATACTCTCTGGAAGCCTGTTCATCCGCCAAAATATGAACCTCAGCCCTTTCAGGATAGACCATAACCGGAACGAAGCGGCGGTTGCCTGTTCGGTCAAGGGGAAGAAAGTCAAGAGTATTAGAAGAACCTCCAAACACACATTGTCGTTTTCTGTCTGCCGGATGTGTTTCATACGGTATCTTATAGGTTTCCTTTTGGCGGCTCAGAAAGGACTTGATTTCTTCAATGCTCTTAGCGTTGGCGGTTGCAATCATTTCCGACATTTCAATAATCCAATGCCCCTGCATTTTGCGGTACACATTTTCATCATCCAGCTTTTTCAAGTCATCAGAGAACCAGTCATCATTGACCGCAAGCAAACGGAAGAAAGAGGACTTTCCAGCTCCCTGACCGCCCACAAGACAGAGCATAACCTCAAATTTGCACCCCGGCTTAAAAGCTCGTGAGATAGCACCCAGCAGAAACAACTTCAATGCTTCATAAGTGTAATCATCTGTATCAGAACCGAGAAAACGGTGCAGACAGAAGCGTATGCGTTCCGTTCCGTCCCATTGCAGGGCATTAAGAAAATCACAGACAGGGTGGTAACGGTTTTCGTTGGCAATAACCGCAACTGCGTCTATGATTTTCTTCTCTACGGTCAATCCATAGTTTTCTTCAAAATATAGGAGCAGATATTTCACATCCACATCCGTCAATGTCGGGCTGTCACGATACCAGCCGAGGGACTTCACAATGTCGATTCTTTCGGTCAGAAGATTTTTTCGGATAGCCCCTTTCAAAAGTGGGTCATATTGCAGAACACGCTTATAATTTGCGGCAGTATTATAAACCTTACCTTTCTCGCTCTGCTCTAAGCTGTTTCGGATTTCTTCTACTGTGCATGGTTCTGTCTGCTGACAGTTCTGCAATTCGCTGTTCAAGTTTTAACACCTCCTTTCTCTGTTCTGCCACAAGTGCTTTTCGTTCCTCCAATGAACCATACAGAAGAATATCAAGCAGATATTCGATATAGTTCTTCTTATACAGTGCTTCTGCAAACAGGGGATTCCATTCCTCATCCGGCTGTTTAGGAGCGTATTTCTTTTCCCATTCTCTAAGAAGATGAAAATAATCCGTCAGCACCTTGTAGCAATGATTTTCTTCTTTTTGATATTTCTGCTCCGGTGTCGGCTCACGAATACGAGGGCGGACACTGGGCTTTTGTCGGCTGTCATAGTTAAGACCAAAATCTTCAGCAAGTTTGACAGCAGCTTCCCTCAGCCCGATACCGAATAGCTTCGCTGTCAGATCAACAGCGTCTCCGGTTGCTCCGCAGCCAAAACAGTAATAGCGTTCATCCAGCTTCATACTGGGGGACTTATCCGAGTGAAACGGACAACACGCCATACCTGTGCGACCCACTTTCAAGCCATAGGCTTCTGCGGCTTGTCGGGCAGTAACATTTTCTTTTACAACTTCAAATACATTCATGTGACTCCTTTCCTGAAACGAAAAAAGCACCTGTCATTTTCAAAGTGAAAACAGCAAGTGCTTTAGAGTTC
>OIDU01000534.1_pt1 | contig 17470 bp, 11 predicted proteins | sample 1581481 | NCBI WGS metagenome assembly OIDU01 (sample SAMEA3882519, study PRJEB24775) | human gut metagenome | biome: human-associated habitat; feature: intestine environment; material: feces | place: Netherlands | collected 2009/2010
TGAAATACGTTCACTACAACACAGAAGAACAACATGCTACTCTTGACGATATCATCATCACTTCTGTTGACGAAATCGCAACCAGCAACATCACTATTTCTAACGACGGCAACGCTATCAACATCAATGCTCCTGAAGCTATTGGTAAGGTATTCGTTTACGCAATGAATGGTGTAACCGTAGCTAATGTTGCTCCTGCTGCAACAAGCGCAACAATCTCTACTGCAAACTTGGCACCTGGTGCTTATGTAGTGAAGGTTGTTACCAACGGCAAGACAGAAGCTAAGCGCATCCTCGTTAAGTAAAAAGTAAAAAATGACACATAACTAAAAAACGACCGCCAATTTGGTGGTCGTTTTTTAGTTAATTTACCTTTTATAAATGTCTTGTAAAATCAAACCGGCAAGAGTGAATCCGAAAATGGCAGTTATGTGTGCGAGTGTGCCATTCACTTGTTTCTTTTTAGCGTTTAGTTCATCGCTTGCCATGTCGGCATCGTTTTTCACATAAGATGTTGGGGACGTTTTTTCATTGTCTTCTCCAAGGTTTGGTAAAACCTCTTCGCTATACACGCATTGAATTTTCTTACCAGGCTTCTGCTTGGCGCGCTTCATCTTTTTCCGAAGCACCGCTCCTAATGGGCATCCCCTCACCTTCCAAAACTCAGACACCTTAATGGCTGTTGGGTCAATTTTAAGAGCCGCACCCATTGAGGAAAAAACTTTTCCGTGAACAGGCAACTCCTGCTGTGGCTTTTCACCATCTTTCATTCCCCATGAGCCGTTTGTGGCGTTGAGTAAAAGGGCGCATTTATCTCGAAGCGAGTCGATGCAATCCACAATATAATCGTAGTTCTCAAGATGGAACAGATGATTGGTTTCTTGGGTATATACTTCCTGCATGGCTGTGATTTGCGCATCGGGATTAATGTCCAACAAACGCTGTTTCAGCACATCCACCTTCACCATCGAAATCGTTTTAGTGGTAGCCATTAGTTGTCTATTCACATTCGACTCTGCCACTCTGTCGCAATCCACAATGGTGAGGTACTTGATTCCTGAACGCACCAAACTTTCAGCGCACCATGACCCCACGCCACCAACGCCAAAAATAATCACGCGCTTGCTTTGAATCTGATCCATCGTTTGATCACCGACCAGCAATTTCACTCTATTAAAAATATCCATGCCGAAATATTGTATTAAATAAAAAAGCTTGAAATCTGAAATCAGAATTTCAAGCTCGTTTTAGAAATGGTAGTGATACTGGGAATCGAACCCAGATTACAAGATTGAGAATCTTGCGTCCTAACCGTTAGACGATACCACCATTTTGTTTTGCGTTGCAAAGTTAGTATAAATTCTCAAAACTGCAAAATTTTTGCGAAAATTATTGCTTTTTCGTAATTTTGCATAAAATTTCAGATTCATTATATGGCAAATCTTCTTCAAGTTGAAAATCTCACAAAATCATTTGGCGTAAACTCCCTATTCGATGATATAAATTTCACCATCAACGAAGGCGACAAGGTGGGTTTGATTGCGAAAAATGGCACAGGTAAATCCACACTCCTTTCCATTATTGCTGGCGACGACACACCTGACGACGGCAAATTGATTTTCAAGAATGATGTAACCATTGGCTATCTGAAGCAGTTGCCTCAATTTGAACCACACTTGTCGGTGATAGACACCTGTCTCATTGGCGACGACGACCAATCAAAAGCCATTCGCCAATACGAGAATGCCTTAATCGAGGGCAACAACGAGGAAATGACCAAAGCCATTCAGGCGATGGATTTGGCATCGGCTTGGGATTATGAAGAACGATTCAAGCAGATTTTGTCGCAACTGAAGATTGACGACTTCAAACAGCGCATATCAGAGTTGTCGGGTGGTCAAATCAAACGAGTGGCACTGGCGAAGATTCTTATCAGCAATCCACAATTTTTGATACTCGATGAGCCCACCAACCACCTCGACATAGATATGATTGAGTGGCTTGAAGCGTATTTATCAAGGAGCAGAATGACCATTCTGATGGTGACACATGACCGTTACTTCCTCGACAAAATCTGCTCAAAGATTCTTGAACTCGATCAGAAGAGCATTTACGGTTACGACGGTAACTACAATTATTATTTGGAAAAACGTGCAGAACGAATCGACGCACAAAATGCGGCTGTAGAGAAAGCACGCAATTTACTTCGCACCGAAATTGAATGGATGCGCCGCCAGCCACAGGCTCGTGCCCATAAAGCGCAATATCGCATTGACGCATTCTATGACTTGAAAGAGCGCGCACAAAGCCGCAACGACAAAGGTGACGTGGAACTCAACGTGAAAGCAGGATATATCGGAAAGAAAATATTCGTTGCACACCATGTGTCAAAGTCTTTCGATGGCAAGGTGATACTTAACGATTTCAACTACATATTCTCAAGATATGAAAAATTGGGCATCGTGGGTGATAATGGAGTAGGTAAATCCACTTTTATCAAATTACTGCTCGATAGGATACAACCCGATTCGGGCTACTTTGAGATTGGCGAAACGGTAAAATTTGGTTATTACTGCCAAGAGGGCATTCATTTCGATGAGAGCAAAAAGGTGATTGATGCCATCCGCGATGTGGCTGAACACATCTACTTTGATGAACAGCACCATTATTCAGCATCGCAATTTCTTCAACTTTTCTTGTTCTCCCCTACCGACCAGCAAAAATTGATAGAAAAACTCAGCGGAGGTGAAAAAAGAAGGCTCTATTTGGCAATGGTGCTCATGAGCAAACCAAATTTCCTGATTCTCGATGAGCCTACCAACGATTTAGATATCCAAACGCTGGAAATTCTTGAAGACTATTTGAGCAAATTTAGTGGCTGCTTGATTGTGATTAGCCACGACCGCTTTTTCATGGATCGTTGCGTGGACCACACTTTCGTGTTTATGGGCGATGGTGTGATTAAGGATTTTCCTGGCAATTATAGCGAGTATCGCGCGTGGAAAGAGGCTCACGAAAAAGAAGAAGCCACAGTGCAAAAACAGAAAGCAGAGTCAAAACCGGCGAAGCCACGAAGCAACAATAGAGACAAATCACAAAAACTCACCTTTAAGGAGAAAAGAGAATTTGAAGAACTCACAGAATCCATCGAAAGGCTCACAAAAGAGAAAGAAGAACTTTTCAACCTCTTTAACAGCGGTGAGCAAATCGACGATGTGGCAACGAAAGCCAGCAGATTTGAGGAAGTGATAGACCTCCTCGATGAGATGGAACTTCGATGGCTCGAACTTAGCGAAAAGAATTCCTAATGACCGATTCGAGTAAAAAAAACTGGGGCTTGTAAAAACCCCAGTTTTTAATTTTCAGTATATTTTACGGTGATTAGCCGCATCTTGATGTTCCGCAATTAGTGCAAATCAAGCAGCCTTCCTGATATACGAGCGATTCCTGACCGCAATTTGGGCAGGTTTGACCGCTTGCTTTCTCACCATTTGGCAGATATTTTTTGAGTGCTCTTTCCACACCCACTTTCCAAGTGTTGATGGATTGATTGTCAAGTTCCAAACTACCTACAAGTTTGAGCACCTGTGCGATAGGCATTCGGTATCTCAACACGCCCGAAATCAACTTCGCATAGTTCCAAAATTCAGGGTTGAACTTTTCAGAAAGTCCTTCAATGGTGGTTTTGAAGCCACGCTTATTCACGAACTGGAAGTCGTAGCGTTTCTGACCGTTTTCGTCAATCACCTTAATAATCTTACCCTTGCTCACTGATTTTGGACAGAAAATACCTTCGTCATCATCAGCAATACCAGTAAAGATTTCATAAGGCTTGCCATCAATCAAACCAATGAATGCAATCCATTTCTCCTTATTGTTTTGGAATCGCACCACATCAGCATCAAGTTCGATTGGGCGCTTATGTGTAACGAAGCCGTTTTCATCTGCTGGACTTGGAGCAGCATTTTCGGTGGTTTTCTTTTTCTCATTTTTAAGAGAAATGAGCACACCAGAACGAGAGCCATCACGATACACGGTGCAACCCTTGCAGCCCGATTTCCATGCTTCCACATAAAGTTTGTTCACCATTTCTTCCGACACGTCGTTAGGCAAATTAATGGTGACGCTGATAGAGTGGTCAACCCACTTCTGAACAGCACCTTGCATTTTCACTTTATTGAGCCAATCCACATCATTAGAAGTGGCTTTATAATAAGGTGATTTTGCAACAATCTCATCAATCTGCTCTTGGGTGTAGTTGTCTTTCACCTCAATACCGTTGATATTCATCCATGTGATGAATTTAGGGTGATAAACTACATATTCCTCAAATGCGTCGCCCGACTCATCCACAAAATCTACTCGCACCTCCTTATCGTTGGCATTCACCTTACGGCGGCGCTTGTAAACAGGCAAGAATACCGGTTCAATGCCAGAAGTGGTTTGGGTGAGAATACTTGTTGTGCCTGTTGGTGCAATGGTCAAGCAAGCAATATTGCGACGACCGTATTTCAACATCAAGTCATAAAGTTCAGAATCAGCCTCTTTCAAGCGATTCATGAAAGGATTGTTGACTTCACGCTTGTAGTCAAATACCGGGAATGCACCTCGTTCACTTGCCAACATCACCGAACTTCTATAAGCAGCAAGTGCCAATGTCTTATGCACTTCAACAGAGAATTTAGTAGCTTCCTCTGTGCCATAGGTAAGCCCCATTGCGGCAATCATATCGCCCTCAGCAGTGGTGCCCACACCAGTTCTACGACCCTGCGAAGTTTTATCCTTGATTTTCTTCCAAAGATTAAGTTCGGTTGCCTTCACTTCGTCTGTTTCAGGATCAGCCTCAATTTTAGCGATGATGGTTTCAATTTTCTCCATCTCGAGGTCGATGATGTCGTCCATCATTCGTTGGGCATACATCACATGCTCCTTAAACTTGCTGAAATTGAATTTAGCGTTTGGCGTGAATGGATTTTCAACGTAGGAATAGAGGTTGATTGCCAACAGTCGGCAACTGTCGTAAGGACACAATGGGATTTCGCCACAAGGATTGGTTGAAACCGTCTTGAAGCCAAGGTCGGCATAGCAGTCGGGCAATGATTCACGAATAATCGTATCCCAGAAAAGCACGCCAGGCTCTGCGCTCTGCCAAGCATTGTGAATGATTTTGTTCCAGAATGTGGTGGCGTCAATTTTTTGAGAATATTTAGGCTTCTCTGCGTGGATAGGATATTGTTGGGTGTATTCCTTTCCCTCGATAGCTGCCTGCATGAATGCATCATCAATTTTCAGCGACACATTTGCACCAGTGATTTTACCTTCTGTCATTTTTGCATCAACGAATGCTTCAGAGTCAGGGTGCTTCACACTCACAGTTAGCATCAACGCGCCACGGCGACCATCTTGCGCCACTTCACGAGTGGAATTGGAATAACGCTCCATAAATGGTACCAAACCAGTGGAAGTGAGTGCTGAATTTTTCACCTCAGCACCCTTTGGACGAAGATGTGACAAGTCGTGCCCCACTCCGCCACGGCGCTTCATCAGTTGCACTTGCTCTTCGTCAATCTTGATGATGCCGCCATAACTGTCGGGCTCACCCTTCAAACCAATCACAAAGCAGTTTGACAGTGAACCCACTTGCAGATTATTGCCAATACCTGCAATTGGGCTGCCTTGAGGAACCAAATAGCGGAAATGGTTCATCAAGTCGAACAGCAGTTGCTCATCCATTGGGTTTTTATATTTTCTCTCAATACGAGCAATCTCGCGGGCGATTCTGCGGTGCATATCGTCGGGAGTAAGTTCAAAATAGTTGCCTTGAGAGTCTTTCAGAGCATACTTAGTTTCCCATACTCTCGTAGCGAGTTCGTCGCCCTCAAAATATTTTTTCGAAGCCTCAAAAGCCTCATTATAGGTGTATGTCATAATTTTAGATTAAATAATAATTTATTACCAAATAGAAACTCGGTCTTCTTCTGCTCTGAACATTGCATCGCCTGCCTTGATGCCAAACGCGTTGAAGAATGTTTCCAAGTTGCGGAGTGCTACATTCACACGGTTTTTGCCAAGTGAGTGTGGGTCAACCTTTGTGCGACGCAAAATTTCTTCCTTAGTGATATTTGCAGCCCAAACATTGGCATAACTCAAGTAGAAGCGTTGGTCAGGAGTGAAACCATCGATAAGAGTGTTGCCCTTACCTTGCTCGGTTTTCTTGAATGCAGCGTAAGCCACACGCAATCCTCCGTGGTCAGCAATATTTTCACCCATGGTGAATGTGCCATTAGCGTGAACATCATCGGCAACGATTTCTGCGCTGTATTGTGCGCCAAGTTCGTCAGCCAACTTTTGGAACTCTTTTGCATCTTCTTCAGTCCACCAGTCAACCATATTACCATTTTGGTCAAAGTTTCTGCCTTGGTCGTCAAATCCGTGAGTCATTTCGTGACCAATTACCACACCGATTGCACCATAGTTGCAAGCATCGTCGGCATCAGGATCAAAATATGGGCGTTGGAGAATACCAGCAGGGAAGCAAATCTCGTTGGTAGATGGGTCGTAGTAAGCATTCACTGTTTGTGGAGTCATTTGCCATCTATCCTTATCCACAGGCTGACCTAATTGAGAATAGCTAAATTGAGCGTCAAACTTCTTCAATGCCAACACATTTTCCCAATAGCTTAATTCTGGGTTTACAGATACTGCACTATAATCGCGCCATTTGTCGGGATAACCAATCTTCACAGTGAAGCTGTTCAATTTCACAAGAGCATTCACCTTGGTCTTAGGACTCATCCATGTGAGTGAGGCAATACGCTCGCCAAGTGCAATGCGCAAATTATCAACGAGCTGTTTCATTTTCTTCTTCGACTCTGCAGGGAAATATTTTTCCACATATAATTGTCCCACGCCTTCGCCGAGGAGGGTGTTAGGCACATTGAGTGATCTTTTCCATCGTGGTTGCATCACTTGCTTGCCCGACAACGCTCTTGAATAAACATCGAAATTTGCTTCATTGAAAGCATCGCTCAAATATGGAGCAGCAGCATCGATATACTTAAATATCAAGTATTCCTTAATTTCCTTTTCTTTGAGTGTGGAAATCAATTCATCAACTTTCTTTATGAAATCAAGTTGACTGACACATACACGATTCACATTATCCAATCCAAGGCCAGAGAAATATGATTTCCAGTTGAAGTTTGGATATTTGGCTTGAAGTTCTTCAAGTGTGAAAATATTGTATTGCTTGCTATAGTCGCGTTGCTCTTCACGAGTCATAGCGGCTTTTGCCAATTCTTTTTCAATTTTAAGAACAGTTTCGGCCGCTTTCTTTGCATCGCTTTTCTTGTAACCTATGAAAGTGAAAAGTTTGTTGGCATAGGTCAAGTATGCCTCACGCACCTTCTTTGTGTTGGCATCTTCGTCGAGATAATAATCTCTGTCGCCCAAGCCCATGCCTGATTGCTGAATATACATGAGATTGACATCTGAGTTTTTCAAGTCAGCCATCACGCCTGAGTCAAAAAATGGCGAAGCAATACCCATGTGCATGAATGCCACCATTTCAGGCAATGTTGCTTTCTTCACACCTTTCACAAAATCAATATCTTTCATAAGTGGTTTTGCGCCTTCACTGTTCAATCGGGTGCTATCCATACCCATATTGAAAATGTCGCCCACCTTTTGAGCCATCGTTCCTTTAGCATTTTGCTGCTTACTAGGATTAAGAACGAGTTCTTTCAGTTGCTCACGGCTACTTTCTGCCATTTGGTCGAATGTACCGAAGCGAGCATACTGTGGGTCGAGTGGGTGTGCTTTCATCCAGCCGCCACATGCGTATTGGTAAAAATCAGTACCAGGAGTAGTGGCCAAATCCAGATTGTTGCGATCCACACCTTTGTCTAAACTACCGGCATTAACCATTAATGCCGACATTAACGCCATTGATAAGATGATAGATTTTTTCATAATAATATGTTATTAATCGTTGTTTTGTAATGTTTCAAACTCTTCATTTGCCGTCTCCCATTCCATCATCGCATTTTCAAGAGCCTCGTTAAGTTCTTGATGTTTGGTGTAAATACTTTGGTCAGTATTGGTGCCCGACGACAACAGGTTTTCTATCTCTTTTATTTCTGATTCATAAGTGTTGATTTTCGTTTCCAACTCCTTGATGCGCTTTTCAGCATGTCGGATTCGCTTTTGCGCCTCCTTTTGCTCAAGGTATGAGAGTTTGGATTGGCTCACTTCTTCAGTTTTTGCTGGAGAATCTTTTTGTGGAGCGTCGTTTTTTTCAAGTTCTTGCAGCGAACTCAGTTTCTTGTATTCAAGAAATTCGTAAATGCCACACAGGTGCTCTTTCACCAAGCCGTTGCCAAACTCATACACCTTATCCACAAGTCCATCGAGGAAGTCACGGTCGTGCGATACCACAATCACAGTTCCATCGAATTCTTTAATCGCCTCTTTAAGAATATCCTTGGTGCGGATATCCAAATGGTTGGTAGGTTCGTCGAGAATCAGGAGGTTCACAGGTTGCAACAGCAATTGAATCATAGCCAAGCGGCTTCTTTCGCCACCTGAAAGCACTTTAACTTTTTTCTCACTGGCAGCACCGCCAAACATAAAAGCGCCAAGTATGTCGTTGATTCGGGTGCGAATCTCGCCTGTGGCGGCATAATCAATCGTGTCGTGCACCGTTAAATTCTCATCAAGCAGCATCGCCTGATTTTGCGCAAAATATCCGATTTCCACATTATGGCCAATTTTGAGTTCGCCATCGAATGGGATTTCGTGCATAATACACTTCACGAGCGTAGATTTACCAGCACCGTTTTTACCCACGAATGCCACCTTCTCACCACGCTTAATGGTGAAAGTGCAATCGTGAAACACATTGTGGTCGCCATACGATTTCGACAAATCATTGGCAATAACCGGATAGTCGCCCGAACGTGGCGCAGGTGGAAATTTTAATCGCAAATGCGAATTGTCAACTTCGTCAATCTCGATGCGCTCAATTTTCTCAAGTTGCTTGATTCGGCTCTGAACTTGCACCGACTTTGTGGGCTTATATCTGAATTTCTCGATAAATTCCTCTGTGTCGTGAATCATTTTTTGTTGATTCTCATAAGCGCGCTTTTGTTGCTCGATTCGCTCTTTGCGCAGTTCGATGAAGTGAGAGTAATTCACGTTGTAGTCGTAAATTTTCCCACACGAGATTTCGATGGTGCGATTCGTGACATTATCAATAAACGCCTTATCGTGCGAAACGAGCACCAGCATATTGGCTTGAGTTTTCAAGAAATTCTCAAGCCATTGAATAGACTCAATGTCCAAATGGTTGGTAGGCTCATCGAGTAACAGCACATCGGGGCGTTGAAGCAAAATCTTAGCCAATTCAATACGCATTCTCCACCCTCCGCTAAACTCAGAGGTGGGGCGGTCGAAGTCAGTGCGCTCAAAGCCCAAGCCAATCAAGGTTTTCTCTATCTCGGCTTCATAGTTCTCGCTCTGATACATTGCACGCAGATCGTTTTTGTGCGTCAGTGTATCAATCAAATCTTGATAACTTTCCGACTCGTAATCGGTGCGCTCTGCCAACTGAACATTCAGTTCATCAATTTGCTTATCCAGTTCATCAATGTGACTGAAGGCCTTTTGCACCTCCTCCTTAGCCGTGCAGCTGTCTGATAAATTCATGGTTTGTGGAAGATAACCAATCGTAATATCCGACGACCTCGACACTTGTCCAGAAGTGGGATTTTGAATACCTGCAAATATTTTTAGCAATGTGGATTTACCCGCGCCATTCTTGCCCACCAACGCAATTTTGTCTTTTTTATTGACAACAAAACTCACATTGTCGAACAACACCTGGCTGCTAAACTCCACTTTTAAATTCTGTACGGAAATCATAAATGCAAAGATACAAAATTTTGATGCAACAAAGCCGATAAGTTCACATTTAAATTCATTAAAAGAAGCGGCCGTTGGCTTTAAATCATTATCTTTGCAATATGATTGAAGATTTGAAAATATATTGCGCTCCGTTACAGGGGTTTACCGATTATATTTGGCGAAATACCCATGCGGAAATGTTTGGAGGCATCGACAAATACTACACACCATTTATGCGAATGGTGAATGGAGAAATTCCGAAACGTGACATTCTTGACATTTTACCAGAAAACAACACAGCACCCATTCGTCCACAGATAATAGCCTGTGCGCCAACCGATGCCGTGATGATGGCAACGAAGATGAAAGAGATGGGCTATCATTGTATCGACATTAATATGGGGTGCCCTCACCCTCCCATTGCTCTGAAGAAAAAAGGTTCGGGGATTCTTGCTTACCCTGATGTATGTAAACAAACGCTTTCTGCGTTAGCCCAAATTCCTGATATGGAATATTCCATTAAAATGCGGCTGGGCTACGACGATGCACAGCAATGGAAATCAATATTGCCGCTATTCGAAAGCATTAATCCGAAAGAAATAGTGCTTCACCCACGAATCGGGAAACAATTATATAAAGGAGACATCAATTTTGAACAATTCATGGAATTTGCACAAAGTTGTCGATATCCTCTTATCTACAATGGCGACATTCAATCCATTGAGCAGATTCATACCATAAAAGAAAAATGCCCGAATTTATCGGGGGTGATGATTGGCAGAAAACTGCTTGCGACGCCCGATTTATTTGAAACAGAGAAATCAGCAGAGAAAATCAGGCACTTCCATGATTTGCTATTGGAACAATATAACGAAAAACTTACTGGTGGCGAACATCAAATACTCTCAAAAATGAAAACTTTATGGGAATATTTGTTGCCAGAAGCCGATAAGAAGGCTCGAAAGTTGATTAAGAAAAGTAATAATTTAACTAAATATAACGAGGCTGTAAATCTGATATTTAGGAACAGTGACTTCAAGTAAAGGTATCACATGTTCATATAGAAATCTTTACACAAACCGATATATTGCTCTGAATATTGTCCATCGCTATTTTGGACAAATAATTCAGAGCATCGCTTATCGGAATTATGCTTCGAAATTTCCCACAAACACCTTTTCGGTTCTTTGCCAGGCTTTGTGTATATCACAACTTTTTGATGTACATACGCCCCGACTTCGGCACAAGATTTTGTGATTTCTTCCTCTAAATCAGTAGGCGAAATCAGGCATAGTTTACCTTTATCGTGACGCGCATTTTGCCGGCTCTTATCGGGAGCAAGCACACCCTTGTTGAAAAATGGTGGGTTCGACACAATCAAGTCATATTTTTTATCGCAAATGAATTGCTTGAAATCAGACATGAAAGGATGAATCCTATCGCTCCACGGGGAGTTGTCAGCATTAATTCTTGCTTCTTCAATAGCACCCTCGTCGATATCGATGCAATCTATATTGCAATCAGCATTTCGCTGGGCTATCATTAAAGCAATCAGCCCACAACCAGTGCCGACATCAAGAACACTTTTCGCCTCGCACACATCGCACCATGCCCCAAGCAGAACTCCATCGGTACCCACTTTCATGCAGGTTTTGTCGTTTAAAACAGTGAATTGCTTGAAGCGAAAAGTATTCTCTCTTGTCATAAATCACGATTAAATATTAATATTCATCCCACGACTTGATCTCAATGTCATCAACTGTGAGATCGCAGAATGCGCGGATATACGCACTTGCAAGTCGGGCATTGGTGATGAGTGGCACATTTAAATCAACTGCCGCACGGCGAATCTTATAGCCGTTTGTCAGTTCATTACTGGTGAGGTTCTTAGGAATATTCACCACAAAATCAATCTGTTTTCTATGCAGCAAATCGAGTGCTTGCGGTTCTTTATCTGCCTCGCTTGGCCAATGCACCAAAATTGCAGGTATGCCATTATCATTCAAATAACGGTGCGTGCCGGCAGTAGCGTATAATTGATAACCTTTTTTATGGAGCCTGTGTGCAGATTCCAACAAGTCGGCTTTTTGTTTTGCAGAGCCAGTGCTCAGCAGCACGCCTTTTTTAGGAATACGATGCCCTACTGAAAGCATAGAAGTCATCAGTGCCTCAGAAGTGCTTTCGCCCAAGCAACCAACCTCGCCAGTTGATGACATATCCACACCCAATACAGGGTCGGCACCTTGCAGACGTGAGAATGAGAATTGCGAAGCTTTAATACCCACATAATCGAGGTCAAACACATTGCTGTTTGGCTTCTCCACAGGAATACCGAGCATCACCTTTGTTGCCAAGTCGATAAAGTTGATTTTAGAAACTTTCGACACAAATGGGAAACTACGTGATGCACGCAAATTACATTCAATCACCTTAATCTCATTGTTTTTGGCGAGATATTGAATGTTAAACGGTCCGCTGATGTGAAGTGCCTTGGCAATCTTGCTACTAATTTTCTTGATACGGCGAATCGTTTCCACATATAGCTTTTGTGGAGGGAATTGAATTGTGGCATCGCCAGAGTGAACACCGGCAAACTCGATATGCTCACTGATGGCATACAACTTGATTTCGCCATCTTGCGCCACACTATCCCACTCTATTTCCTTTGCATTTTGAATGAATGCGCTCACCACCACAGGGTGTTCCTTCGACACGTTGGCGGCAAGTTGCAAGAAGCGTTCAAGTTCTTCATCGTTTGAGCACACATTCATTGCAGCACCAGAAAGCACATAGGAAGGACGCACAAGCACAGGATAGCCCACATCTTCAATAAAACTGTGAATGTCGTCCATTGAAGTCAATTCACGCCATGCTGGCTGGTCGATACCCAATTCATCAAGCATAGCAGAGAATTTGTGGCGATCTTCTGCGTGGTCAATGTCAATGGCTTGTGTGCCCAAAATCTTCACTTTTTGAGCGTCGAGTTTCATTGCCAAATTATTAGGAATCTGTCCACCAGTGGAAAGAATTGTGCCGTGGGGTGTTTCCAAATCGATGATGTCCATCACCCTTTCGAAAGTGAGTTCATCGAAATAAAGGCGATCGCACATATCATAGTCGGTGGAAACGGTTTCGGGGTTATAGTTAATCATCACCGAACGCCATCCTTCACGCTTCACAGTGAGCAGCGCATTCACACTACACCAGTCAAATTCCACAGAACTACCAATGCGGTAGGCACCAGAACCAACCACCACCACAGATTTGCCATCGTTTTCATAAGCAATATCGTGTGTTGTGCCGTTGTAGGTCATATACAAATAGTTGGTTTGAGCAGGATATTCAGCCGCCAGGGTATCGATTTGCTTAACCACAGGCTTGATGCCATATTCATTTCTCAAGGCACGAACTTTCAGGTTAGCTTCGTGGCCATTCCCTAAATTTTGCTTCAAAACAGCCTTGGCAATTTGGAAATCGCTGAATCCTTGCTGTTTTGCGAGTTTGAGCAAATCTTGTGGAATATCCTTAATATGGTTGAGCGACTCCAGTTCAGTGGCAGTTTGATACAAATTGCGGAGTTTGTAAAGGAACCACTTGTCGATTTTGGTAAGTTCGTGAATTTTATCCACATCATAGCCTTTGCGGAAAGCGCTCTCAATCACGAAAATACGGCTGTCGGTAGGTTCTTTCAAAGCATTTTCAATGTTGGCAATGCGCATGGGTGAGTTTTCGATAAAGCCGTGTTTGCCTTGACCAATCATGCGCAAACCCTTTTGAATCACTTCCTCAAATGTGCGACCGATAGCCATCACTTCGCCCACCGATTTCATTGATGAACCAATCTCACGCTTAACACCGTGGAACTTACCTAAATCCCAACGAGGAATTTTACACACTATATAATCAAGTGCTGGTTCAAAGAATGCACTCGTAACTTTAGTGACCGAATTTTTCAAGTCAAACAAGCCGTAGCCTAAGCCCAGTTTAGCAGCCACAAAAGCAAGTGGATAACCTGTGGCTTTTGATGCCAAAGCCGACGAGCGACTCAATCGGGCATTCACTTCAATCACGCGATAGTCCATCGATGATGGGTCGTAGGCGTATTGCACATTACATTCACCCACAATTCCAATATGGCGAATAATTTTGATGGCAAGCGCACGGAGTTTGTGATAGTCGGCATTATTTAATGTCTGCGATGGCGCAACCACGATACTTTCGCCAGTGTGAATACCGAGAGGGTCGAAATTCTCCATATTACATACAGTAATACAGTTGTCGTAACGGTCACGAACCACTTCATATTCGATCTCTTTCCAGCCTTTGAGCGACTTTTCTACAAGCACTTGTGGTGAAAACGACAGTGCTTTTTCCACCAAACTGGTGAGTTCTTCCTCGTTGTCGCAAAAACCGCTACCAAGACCGCCAAGAGCGTAAGCAGCACGAACAATCACAGGATAGCCCACCTCGCGAGCAGCACGAATAGCATCATCGATGTTATCCACTGCCTCACTTTTGATGGTTTTCACATCAATCTCATCGAGCTGCTGTATAAATAATTCTCGGTCTTCAGTATTCATAATCGCTTCTACTGGAGTGCCGAGAACCTTCACATTATATTTCTCTAAAACCTTGTTTTGGAAAAGTTGAACACCGCAATTCAATGCAGTTTGACCGCCAAACGAAAGAAGAATGCCGTCGGGGCGTTCCTTTTCAATCACCTTTTCCACAAAATATGGTGTGACAGGAAGGAAATAAATCTTATCGGCAAATTCATCGCTGGTCTGTACGGTAGCAATATTTGGGTTAATAAGAACTGTGGTTATTTTTTCTTCCTTGAGGGCTTTAAGCGCTTGCGAGCCTGAATAGTCGAATTCGCCAGCCTCGCCAATTTTCAAGGCACCAGAACCCAAAATCAATACTTTTTTAATATTATTCTGTTCCATAACTCAAGTCCTTATTTTAATAAATCCATAAAAATGTCGAATACAAATTCCGTGTCGGTAGGACCACCACATGCTTCGGGGTGGAACTGGGTGGAGAAGAATGGTTTGGTCTTATGCTTAATGCCTTCGTTAGTGCCATCGTTCATGTTCACGAAATATGGTTCCCAATCTGTGCTGAGCGAAGTGGTATCAACTGCGAAACCATGATTTTGCGACGACACGAAGCAATGATTGGTGCCCACTTCACGCACTGGTTGGTTTTGACCACGGTGGCCATATTTCAGCTTATAGACCTTAGCACCTGCCGCTTTCGACAATAATTGGTTGCCCATGCAAATACCACATATAGGTTTTCCTATCTCAAATGCTTTTTTAATGTTTGCAACGGTAGCTTCTGCAAAATCAGGATTACCTGGTCCGTTGGAAATGAACAGTCCATCGTAATCAATTGTGGTGAAATCGTAATCCCACGGAACTCTTATCACATGCGCACCACGGCGGAGCAAGCAGCGGATAATATTGTTTTTCACACCGCAATCCACCAGCACCACATTTTTAGCGTTGCCAATACCGTATTCAATCACCTCTTTGCAACTTGCCTTCCCTACCAAATTCTCTTTGTTGGGGTCATAAAAATCAATGTTGGAGCAGCCATCTACAATGATCTTCCCCAACATCGAACCTTTATCCCTCAAAATTTTAGTCAACGCTCTTGTGTCGATACCACAAATGCCAACCACATTTTCTTCAATCAGCCAATCACTCAGACTGGAAACTGATTGCCAGTGACTATACTCAGTGGAGTAATCTTGGCAAACAATGGCTTGCGGGTGAATTTTCTCACTTTCGAGATATGCACTCATGCCATCAAACTCTTCTTTACGAGAAGGTACGCCATAATTACCAATAAGGGGGAATGTGGAAACAAGAATCTGACCTAAATAAGACGGGTCGGTAAGGCTTTCGGGGTAGCCTGTCATACCAGTGTTAAACACTACTTCGCCAGAGCAAGATTTAGTAGCTCCAAACGAATATCCTTCAAATTTGGTGCCATCCTCAAGGATAAGAGAGGCCTTTTTTAGTGTTGTCATCAATTTAATATGGTTTATATTTATTGACGGTTTTCATAAAAAAGCCAGAAAACCATACAAAATTACTCAAAACGTAAGATTTGCGCAATAAAATGACATATTTTCTGCAAACTTTTTTCTTTAGAGCAAAAGTGATACTCATTAATTTATAATCTTTTCGTAACTTTGTAAAAAATTTTGATGATATAATTATACATGTCAGATTCTACATTACTCAACCGTCTCGAAGGGCTTGACGCTCGCTATGAAGAAATAGGAACCCTTATCACTGACCCTTCAGTGATTGCCGACCAGAGACGCTATGTGAAATTAACTAAGGAATACAAGCATCTCGAAGACCTTTTGAATGCCGCTAATAAGTACAAGAAATTATTGGCGGATATCGAAGATGCTAAGTTTTTAATAGCAAACGAATCGGATCCCGACATTCGTGAAATGGCAAAAGAAGAACTTGATGCCAACGAACCTCAAATTCCGAAAATGGAAGAGGAAATCAAGTTGCTTTTAATTCCAGAAGACCCAGAAGACTCTAAAAATGTGGTGCTCGAACTTCGTGGCGGAACCGGTGGCGATGAAGCCGCCATTTTCGCTGGCGATTTGGCACGCATGTACACCCGCTACTGCGAACAGAAAGGCTGGTCGGTGCAAGTGTCGAGCAGCAGCGAAGGCGCAGCAGGTGGCTTCAAGGAAATAGTGATGAGTATTAAGGGCGATAATGTGTACGGCACCTTGAAATACGAATCGGGCGTGCACCGTGTACAACGTGTGCCTGCTACCGAAACTCAGGGACGTGTTCACACCAGTGCGGCATCAGTGGCTGTATTGCCTGAGGCTGAGCCTTTCGATGTGCAAATCAACGAGGGCGAAATCAAATGGGACACTTTCCGAAGCGGTGGTGCAGGTGGTCAGAATGTGAACAAGGTGAACTCAGGTGTGCGTCTGCGCTATATGTGGACCAACCCCAACACCAATGAGCAACAGGAAATTCTGATTGAGTGTACCGAAACGCGCGACCAACCTAAGAATAAGGAACGCGCGCTTGCACGCTTGCGTACATTTATCTACGACAACGAACATAAAAAATATATGGACGACATAGCAAGCCGCCGCAAAACCCTCGTGTCAACAGGCGACCGCTCTGCGAAAATCCGCACATATAATTATCCACAAGGACGTATCACCGACCACCGTATCGGTTACACTATATATAATCTCCCTGCTTTCATGGACGGCGATATTCAAGACTGTATCGACCACCTGATTGTGGCAGAAAACGCAGAAAAACTTAAAGAAGCCGAATTATAAGATATGAACAGACAAGAACTATTTAACCAAATTAAAAACAAACGCAGTTTTCTGTGCGTAGGTTTGGACCCCGACTTGGATAAAATGCCAAAGTCGCTGAACGGCGATTTGTTCGCTTTCAACAAAGCGATTATCGATGCAACAGCCGACCTGTGTATCGCCTACAAACCGAATCTCGCTTTCTATGAGAGCATGGGAGTAAAAGGCTGGATTGCCTTTGAAAAG
>OIDU01000542.1_pt1 | contig 17372 bp, 12 predicted proteins | sample 1581481 | NCBI WGS metagenome assembly OIDU01 (sample SAMEA3882519, study PRJEB24775) | human gut metagenome | biome: human-associated habitat; feature: intestine environment; material: feces | place: Netherlands | collected 2009/2010
GACCGGATCGTGGCATGGCGCAACAGTGATGCCGTGCGGAAAAATTTTATCTATCAGGCTCTTTTTACCAGAGAGTCCCATGAGAACTGGATCCGGACCCATGTGGAGACCGGAGATGTGGTGCAGATGATCATCTGCGATCTGGAAGGGGATACTCCCCTCGGATCTGTGTATATCCGGGATATTGACAGACATCACAATAAGGCGGAGTATGGAATCTTCATCGGAGAAGAGAGCGCCCGAGGCCGCGGGATCGGCACAGCGGCGGCAAAGCTGATGTTACGGTACTGTTTTGAGCAGGAAAAGTTGCACCGGGTCTACCTGCGGGCATTGTCGGAGAACCTGCAGGCCATCCGAAGCTATGAAAAGGCAGGATTCGCCAGAGAAGGACTGTTAAGAGACGATGTGTGTATTGACGGTGTGTACCGGGATATTGTCTGGATGGCAGCCGTGAATCCGGCAGATTAAGAAGGAGCAAGCAACAAAAAATGGACAGAATTAAAAAAGTAAGTTTTGTGATCCCCTGCTACCGTTCGGAGCATACGCTGCCCCATGTAGTTACGGAGATCCGCGAAAAAATGCAGGAACTGACACAGTATACGTATGATATTTTTCTGGTGAATGATGCATCACCGGACAATACAATGGAAACGATCCGGGATCTGTGTGAAAAATACGATAATATCAAGGGCATTGGATTCGCCAGAAATTTCGGACAGCATGCGGCATTGATGGCAGGACTACGGCATTCCGACGGAGATTATGTGGTCTGCCTGGATGATGACGGACAGACCCCCGCCGATGAAGTGGATAAGCTGCTAAATAAGCTGGAGGAAGGCTTTGATGCTGTATACGCCAGTTATGAACACAAGCAGCACTCTGCATTTCGGAATCTGGGCAGCAAGGTCAATGAGCTGATGACCCGGATAATGCTGGATAAACCGGCGGATCTGTATATTTCCAGCTATTTTGCGGTGAAGCGGTTCGTGGTGGAGGATATGATCCGCTATGAGAATTCGTATCCTTATGTCATCGGACTGGTGCTCCGTGCCACGAAAAACATTACTAACGTGCCGGTGTGTCACAGAGAGCGGGAAGAGGGCAATTCCGGTTATACGCTCAAGAAGCTGCTGGGATTGTGGTTCAACGGATTTACGGCATTTTCCGTGAAACCGCTGCGGATCGCCACATCTCTCGGTGTGGGCTTCGCAGGACTGGGTTTTCTCTATGGAATCTATACGATCATCAAGAGACTGGTGAATCCCAATGTTCCCATGGGATTCAGCGCATTGATGGCGGCACTGGTATTTTTCGGCGGCATGATCATGATCATGCTGGGACTGATCGGAGAATATGTGGGACGTATCTACATCAGCATGAATAATTCTCCCCAGTATGTGATCCGTGAGCGAATCGGACTCGGAACAGATGAGGACCCGTGAGTCTGAATAGGTAAATATAAAGTGAAAAACGAAATAAAAGATTTTGAACAGAAGGGTAAGACAAGACCATATGAAAAATACACGTTTTGTAAATTGGTGGAAACAGGACAAACGTTATATTACCTTACTTAAGGCGGTACTTATGGCACTGCTTCCGCTGGTATGCTGTCTGATCCGGACGGCGGCAGAGGGGAGAAGCATCGGCCAGGTCTATTTGCCTTCTTCGGAATGGAATGATGAATTATTCTATTTTAAACAAGTGGAAGGCATTGTGAATTACGGATTTCCCATGGGGTATTTCGGGTTTAACGAAAGCCATGCGCTGCAGCTGTCTTTCGCAGCCTGGAGTCCCGTGCTGGTATTCCCCTGGATCCTGTGGGGACTGGTGTTCGGCTGGAATCTGCTGTCACCGGTGATCTGCAACATTGTTCTGATGACGGTTACGATGTTCGTATTTGTCTGGCTGGTAAAGCCGACCTGGAAGCAGCTGGGGATCCTGACGGTTTTGTTTGGACTGTATTCGTTATTCGTAAGATACATGCTCTCCGGTATGCCGGAAGTCATCTGTTTCAGTATGCTGATCCTGTTCTATGGTCTGGCAATGAGCTATCTGCAGAAAGAGAGTAAAGGCAAGCTGATCGCTATGTTTGTGATCTCTGTGCTGCTTGTGCTGATGCGGCCGTATATGTTATTGTTCCTGGCGCTTGCCTGCTTTTTCTGGATCCGGGAGGATCGAAAATGGGGGAGCATCGGATCTGTGATCGTGGTGGCAGTGACGGGAATCCTGTATGTGCTGATCAAACATTACCTGGGTGCGGAATATTTTACACCGTTGTTTTATACCGACTGGATCACGACGTTCTTCACGGATGGGATCGGTGCCGGTTTCCGTAACTTTTTCGGGACGTTACATTGGAAAGGACTGGAATTTGTCAGACATTGTATCGCCGGGGCGCAAAGCGGTCTGGCTTCGGGAGCCTTTTTTGACGGCTATCTGATCCTGCTGGGAATCCTGGCAGTGAACAGTATCTGTGACCGGAACAGACTGCGCAGGGCTGTCCGTGCGGAGAAGATCGTCATGGAACCGGCAGACGAAGCTGTTCGTACGGCGGTTTTCGGAAAATACACATTGACGGAAGAACAGAAAAAGAAGTTAACGAACCAGCTGATCATAGAAGTGCATTTTGCACTGAGCCTGATCGCGATGTTATTCGCACATCTTTTGATGTATAAGATGACAGAGGGCAGCAAGCATTTTCTGACCTTTATCGCAGCGGGAATTTTTATTGTTAGCATGCTGGAGACAAAATATTATAAAAAAGCGGTGCTTTTGGGAGCGGCTTTTCTTTACCTGTACAGCTATAAAGCAGTGGAACCGTATGATTATCAGGTCCCCTATGTGACGCAAGGACGACAGGAACAGATTGCATACTGGAGTGAGGTTTTTGCAGAAAAAGTGTCTGTGGATACAGAACAGGTTCCGGATTATAAAAATGTGGTGATCTGGACGTTGGGAGATGTGACAGAGGAAGGAAATCAGAGCCTGAAATGGCAGCTGTTATACGGTACGCCCAAGGGATTTGGCATCAGCTGCTGTGAATTTCAATATGTTTCGGAACACCTGACGGAGCTTGAGAGCCGTTATGTTGCCACAGTAAGCGGCGGAATTATTGATGGAATGTGTCAGGCACAGGGGTATGAAGAACTCGGGCGCGATGCGGATATGGTACTGTATCAAAGATACTAGTGTGAAAGAAAGTAGAGGAAAGCCATAAACTGGCGCACTTGAATAAGCTGTCTAAGGCAGGCAACTTTTTGAAGTGTTATAGAGTTAAAAAATTGGATTAAGAAGCTAATGGCTCATCAGGAGGAAGGAGTCCCTCCCGCTGCAACAGTTTCTTAGCCTGCTTGATAGCTTTTGCCTTTTGTTTTTCAACAAGAGCTACAGGCATATCGATTTTATAAAGGTCGCTCGGATTCCACTGCTCGCCAGTAGACAGCATCTGGTAGATGGCGGTAAGAATCATACGGGCAATTGCGATAATGGCTCTTTTCTTGCCACGACGTTTAACAAGAGATTCATATTTCTTTTTGTAGTAAGGAGATTTGTCAGATTTTACGGCTGCATGAGCACACTGTACTAATGCAGGTTTGAGGTAGACTCCGGCACGTGTAATCCGAACAGATTTCTTCTTACCAGCAGATTCATTGCTGCCAGGTGTTAAACCAGCCCAGCAACATAAACGTTTGGAACTTGAGAACTGAGACATATCCGTACCGGTTTCGGAGATGATAGTGATTGCACTATCACGTTTGACACCCGGAATGGTACAGAGGAACTGGACAGCATTTTCAAAATCAGGATTAGAAGAAATCATATTTTCTATCATTTTATCAACATCGTTGATTTCGGCTGTGATATAATCCATATGTGCGCGGACAAGACGCATACGGTATTTTTGGGCATCAGTCATCTGATATCCTTCGACGGATTCTATAACAGCATCTTCTTTGGATTTGAGGCTCCGAAGAAGTTTAGATGCGATTTCTTCGTGGTTAATGGATGTACCCGATTGTTCAAGCAGATAGTCGATAATAGACGTGGATGACTTCCCAAAGATATCGGAAACAATAGAATCTAATGCAACATTACAGACAGTAAGAGCATTCTGGTATCTATTCTTTTCACTTGAACGGCAGGAAACAAGCTTGTAGCGATAGCGAGTGTATTCCCTGAGAATACGGACTTTCTTACAAGGAATATAGCTGCCCTTGACAAGGCCAAGACGGAACAAATCCCCAATCCATTTAGAATCTTTGGTATCATCTTTGTTGCCTTTCACTGCCTTTACCCATTTAGGATTGGCAATGACAACATTGATTTTATCTTCCAGAAGATTAAAGACAGGAACCCAGTATTTACCAGTGGATTCCATACAGACATCATGGCAGTGATTGTCAAGAAGCCATTGCTTGAATTCAAGAATTGAATTGTTAAAGGTGGAAAAGCGTTTCTTTTGGTAAGAGGGTTCAATGCCACCAGTAGTTTTTACAATTGTGGCAACGAGAAAAGATTTATGAACATCGACACCACAACAGGTTTGATAAGTAACTTTCATAGACGGACTCCTTTCACAAATGATAAGAAGCCATTGACTGAACTGCCACACAATTAAACCAAGGTGCTTAAACAATTCTTAGTGTACGGATTCATAATACCACTTATTTGTGCTTGAAAAGGCAGAACTTACACTGATTAGTATGCTGTCTAAAACGAAGAAAGTTGTTACAACTTATCCTCCCGTGCTTTGTAGTGTAGCTTCTTACAAACTATTTTAAAGCACAACGTAAAGAGTTAAAACACTTTCATTACTATTTGTGCCGCCGGCTGAAGGCGGCGGAATGGAGATTAGTATGTGCAAAAAAGTAGGAAATACATGCGAATAATTCAAAAGTCAAAATTAAGTATGTGTAACAAGTCGGAAAATACATGCCTTAAAGCAAAAAATAATGATCCGGCATGTATGATAACCGGGAAAACACATGCGCAATAGGCTAAAATGGAAAATAGGTATGTAAATCGCTTTAGGAAACACATGTATAAAATTTAAAAATACGAATTAAGTATGTAAATGACTTTGGAGGAATACAGAAACCAGTAACAAGAGATAGGCTTAGTATTTTTTTCATGGGATTTTCAAAACACAGAACGCCCACGGCGGATGGAATATCCTTCCGAAGATGTTTGTCGGGAGGTGGTGATATTTTCTCGAAAAGTGTTGAAAGACAGGGTGGAGCGAACAGGACGTTCGCGACAGGCGGATGTTGCCATGGATGGCAACTGGAGCCGTGCCCGTACGGATTAGAACCGCTACTCACTTTTCGTTAGAAAATTCCCACCGGGAGACCTCACATCGAGGAAGGACATTCCGTTCGCCGCGGGCGTTCGTGGGGTCTACGGCAACCCTACGTTACGAGCCATGCACTCAATTCATAAATGTGTCGCAAAGGGCACTCCACATTTATTTCATTGACGGCTGTCGAGTGTGTCCATTGGACGCACGGTATAAAAATAGAACAAAATAACCTCTTGTGTGAGCAAGCTCCCACCGAGGTATTCCGTTCTATTTTTGCATGGTTCGTAAACTCTCAAGTTACAACATCTCTGTGCTGATAGTACCACTTGTAAAGTCCTGTCGGAATCGGTATAATATAAGTAATTGGGAGGTAAAAATATGCTGCTTACATTAGTACCGCTTTTTGATGAAAAAATGGCCGTATGTGCCTATTCCTTTTTTACCCAGAGAGAGAATTATTTGTTGAATCCGCTGCTGCTTGGAACAGCACAGTTTGACGGAGCATCACAGATCACCGGATTGGAATTGATCCAAAAGATGGGAATCGATACATTGTCTCAGGGAAAAGAGATTTTTGTACCGATCACCAATATTTCTATTTTTGCGGATATTACGGAGCAGTGCGATGCACCTCATGAAAAAATCGTACTTTTGATCGATAATACCATTCCGCCGATTGAAATGTATGTCAATCGTCTGAAGGAATTGAAACAGCAAGGCTATAAACTTGCCATTCGCAAGCTTGCGGTCAGTGATTTTGAAAATTACAGAGAAGTCCTGAAGTTGATGGATTATGTCCTTCTGAATAACCGTAAAATAGCCATTGACAAAGCCAAGATTTATTTCGGGAAATTATTCCCGAATATCAGTCTATGTGCCGGTAATATTGATACCATGGAGGACTTCGAGAGACTGAAGGAGACCGGCGGATATCGTTTCTATGAGGGTAAGTTCTATCGTGTTCCCATTACGAAGGGACAGACAGATGTGGCACCCTTGAAGGGGAACTATATTGACCTGCTGAATATTGTGAACAGCCCGGATTTTGAACTCACAACAGCGGCGGATATCATCAGCCGTGATACCGCACTCACGATCGATCTGCTGAAAATGGTTCAGCCACTGGCTGTAAATTCGGAGATTACGTCTATCCGTCATGCGGCTGCCATGCTGGGACAGCGGGAACTGAAAAAGTGGATCAATACGGCAGTAGCCAATGCTTTGTATGCGGATAAGCCGAATGAGGTCACCAGATTATCTCTGCTTCGTGCGAAATTTGCCGAGAATCTGGCGGAAGCGTTTGGCCTGAAGGCGCAGAAGGATGAATTGTTCCTGATGGGATTGTTCTCCGTGCTGGATGTGATCCTCGAGAAACCCATGGCAGAGGCTTTGAAGGTGGTCCATGTGGCTGGCGAGATCAGCAATGCACTGATCTACCGCATCGGCGTACTGGCACCGGTGTACGATTTTATGCTGCATTATGAGACAGCCAACTGGGCGGAGGTATCCCGCCTGATGCTATTAAAGAATATTGATATGAATACAGTATATGAAGCCTATACATCGGCGTTGAAGTGGTATCGCACCGTACGTTGATTGTATTAAAAAATGTACTTGTGTTTTGTATACATTTATGTTATTTTCTTGAATGACTTGTAATTATATCCTCCGGCAGTCCAAAGGACGCCAGATGGAGGAATAGTAGCAAAGGCGCAAAAAGCGCGGAAAGGAAATTTCATATGAAAAAAAACAAGACACTTGAGATGGTACAATTGGCCGTACTCATCGCGATCATGCTGATTCTGGCATTTACCCCGCTTGGGTATCTGCGCATCGGACCGTTAGCAATCTCCCTGATGACCATTCCCGTAGTAATCGGTGCAATGATCTTGGGACCCGCAGGCGGAGCCGTACTGGGACTGGTATTTGGACTTACCAGCTTTTACCAGTGTTTTGCAGGAGACACTTTTGGAGCAGCTTTGGTAGCAATGAATCCGTTTTTCACTTTCCTGGTATGCATCCCTACCAGAACTCTGATGGGATGGCTGTCCGGCGTGATCTTCAAGGCACTGTGGAAGATTGACAAGACGAAGACCGTAACTTACTTCGTGACCGGTCTGTTGGGAGCATTTATGAACACCCTGTTCTTCATGTCCACTCTGATGATCTGCTTCGGTCATACCGAGTATCTGCAGAGCATGAATGCAACCGGAGCGAATCTGTTTATGTTCGCCGTAGCATTCTGTGGTATCAACGGAGCACTGGAGATGCCTATGAGCTGTGTAGTAGGTGGTGGCGTTGCGAAGGCAGTCAGCGTAGCACTGAAGAAGAATGCAGCAACAGAAGAGAAATAATCAGATTTTCCGAAACGAAAAATATATAAAATATACAAACAGACCCCCGGAGTATGACAGATGGTCATGCCGGGGGTTTTCCATGTGAAAATATTGATACGAATTCATGTGCCGAAATGCATATATAGGCAGAAAGGATGGTCATTACAGCGACGCCCACATTGTCTGCAGGGTATCTGCCGTGACAGCAACATTCCCCTGGATCATGGGAGCGGATCCGCCACCTTTTGCGGAAAGCTCCCGGCGCATGCGGTCTGCCAGTTCCTGACAGTTACAGGAAACACTGCCTACAATAAATCGATAACCGTTTGTATCATCTCCGGCAAAGATACCACAGTAACCGGAATATTTTCCGGTCAGGGTATTCACAGCGTTACGTAGGGCAATGGCATCCAGTTCACCGACGAAGAGAAGCACGTGGCGTACTTTTTCCGGGGAGGGAAGTGCGTCCATCTGTACGTTCAGTAGCTCTGCCTGCAGGGCATTGGCGCGCTCTTTTTGCAGCCTTGCATCCTCTTTGGCGCGGGCAACAGCACCTGCTACTTCCGGCTGTTTCGCTGAGAGCAGAGAAGAAATTGCCCAGACAGAATCCTGTTTTTCAGTATAATCTGCCAGAGCACGGTCTCCGCAGAGAATATTGATGCGGACACCGCCTCTGTGGCTCTGCACATTTACAACTTTGATGAGACCGATCTGTCCGGTGGTATCTACATGCGGAGCACAGCAGGCACACAGATCCACGCCGGGGATCTCGACGATACGTACATTTTCCGTGAGAGCCAGCTTGCTGCGGTAGTTTAAGCTTAACAGTTCTTCGGAGGAGGGCCAGCTGATGTTGACCGGAAGATTTTTCCAGACATAAGTGTTAGCCTCTTGCTCGATGAGACGCAGCTGCTCCAGAGAGACTTCTCCGTTCATATCCAGTCACTTCTCTGTCGCTTAAATGGAAGCCTACGTTTTCCAGTCCGAAATGGGAGTGCAGTAAGCCGGAGATCATATGCTCTCCGGAGTGCTGCTGCATGAAATCAAACCGGCGGTTCCAGTCCACATGACCGGTGATCCGGGTGCCGACGGGAAACTCACAGGCCGTTTTATGATACAGGATGCCCTGTTTGATGCTGACATCCAGTACTTCCTGACCGTTTAAGGTGCCTTTGTCGGCGGACTGACCACCTTCTTCCGGGAAAAAAGCGGAAGCGTCCAGAACGATCCTGTAATATCCCTCTTCCTTGTCGGGAACACATTCCATCACCACAGCGGTGAAATCCGTCTGATGCACATCTTCATAATAGAGTTTGCGGGTTCCCAGGGAGTTCATTTGAGCATTTTCGATACGATCCATAGATGCCTGTCCAATCTGCTGTAGGAAAACAGCGTTTTGTGATAATTGAAAAATAGAAAATACATATCTATTTTATATCAGACCCGGTGGAAAAAGCAATGGAAAATGTAAGCTTTTACACAGCTTTGTCAGATTCTCCAAGGAGTATCGGGATTGCGTAATTGTTTTTTGTAGGTTTTTACGCAGACAGGGTCTATTGCGACGCATTTTTTTTTATGATATAATAAATCGATTATGCAGATACCAGATTTAAACGGCAGAGGCCGACCGTGCTTGCACGGGGAGGCAGGTGCCAATTTAAATCGCCAAAACATGAGGATGCAGCGATTTGCGGAAGCAAATCCGCGGAATCCGAATGTTTTCAGAAGTGCGGGAGCTGCGAAGCAGCGGAGCAATTCGTGGGTATCGTAGACAATGCAGATACCCAGCGGAGCAATTCGCAGGTATTGTAGGAGACTGAGAGAAATACAAACGTCGCAAAAAGCGGCAGAATGTGAGGAAAGAATGAAGGCATTTTTGATTTTGGAAGATGGAACGGTGTTCGAAGGAACGCACATCGGTGCAGACAAAGAGATCATCAGTGAAATCGTATTTAACACATCCATGGCCGGATATCTGGAGGTCCTGACGGATCCGTCCTATGCAGGACAGGCTGTATGCATGACTTACCCTCTGATCGGTAACTATGGCATATGCAGGGATGACTGCGAGTCGGAGAGACCCTGGCCGGATGGATTCATCGTCAGAGAGCTTTCACGTATTCCCAGCAACTTCCGCTGTGACTGCACAATACAGGAATACTTAGAGGAGAACGGCGTGCCCGGTATCGCCGGTATCGATACCCGTGCGCTGACCAAGATCCTGCGTGAGAAGGGTACCATGAATGGCATGATCACCACTAACGAAGCCTATGACCTGAACGAAGTACTTCCGAAGCTGAAGGAGTATACCACAGGTAAGGTCGTGGAAAAGGTGACCTGCAGGGAAAAATATGTGGTAGCGCCCACCACGGAGCTGGCACAGAACGGACCTCTTTCCGGTGCAGCGCGTTTTGATAAAGAAGCTTATGAAAAAGGTGTCAGAGAGCCTAAGCCGGCACTGGTAACAGAGCTGTCCGGACAGGGACTGAAGGTAGCTCTGTTAGACCTGGGAGCCAAGAGAAATATCGCCAGATCCCTGGCAGAGAGAGGCTGTGAGGTGACCGTATACCCCGCTGGAACTCCCGCACAGGAGATCATTGATGATAATCCTGACGGTATCATGTTAAGTAACGGACCGGGAGACCCCAAGGAGTGTACCGGTGTGATCGCCGAGATCAAAAAGTTATACGATACCGAGATTCCTATTTTCGCAATCTGTCTGGGACATCAGCTGATGGCTCTGGCTACCGGCGCAGATACCCATAAAATGAAATACGGACACAGAGGAGGCAACCATCCGGTAAAGGATCTGATGACCGGAAGAGTATATATTTCCTCTCAGAACCACGGTTATGTGGTAGATACCGATAAACTGGATCCGTCCGTAGCGGTTCCCGCATTCATCAATGTCAACGACGGTACCAACGAGGGTCTGTCCTACACCGGCAAAAATATTTTTACCGTACAGTTCCATCCGGAAGCCTGTCCGGGACCCCAGGACTCCGGTTACCTTTTTGACCGGTTCATTCATATGATGAGAGGAGAGAACTAAGATGCCCAAGAATCCTAATGTAAAACGAGTAATGGTAATCGGCTCCGGTCCTATTGTCATCGGACAGGCAGCGGAATTCGACTATGCAGGTACCCAGGCCTGCCGTTCCCTGAAGGAAGAGGGAGTAGAGGTAATCCTGGTGAACTCCAATCCTGCGACCATCATGACCGATAAAGATATCGCAGATAAGGTATATATTGAGCCCCTGAATGTAAAGGTTCTGGAGCAGATCATTGAAAAGGAAAAACCCGACAGCATTCTTCCCACCCTGGGAGGACAGGCTGGTCTGAACCTTGGCATGGAGCTGGAGGAGTCCGGTTTCCTGGCAGCTCACAATGTAAAGCTGTTAGGTACTACCGCGGCTACCATCCGTAATGCGGAAGGCCGTCAGGAGTTCAAGGATCTGATGGAGCGTATCGGCGAACCCTGTGCAGCATCCAAGGTCGTTGAGAACGTGGAAGACGGTGTGGAATTCACCAACACCATCGGCTATCCTGTTGTACTGCGTCCTGCTTATACCCTGGGCGGTTCCGGCGGCGGTATCGCACACAATCAGGTAGAGCTGGAAGAGATCCTGGAGAACGGTTTACGTCTGTCCCGTGTAGGACAGGTACTGGTAGAGCGTTGTATCGCTGGCTGGAAAGAGATCGAGTACGAAGTAATGCGTGACAGCGTAGGCAACTGCATCACCGTATGTAATATGGAGAACATCGATCCCGTCGGCGTGCATACCGGAGACAGTATCGTAGTAGCGCCTTCCCAGACCCTGAGCGACAAGGAGTACCAGATGTTACGTACTTCCGCTCTGAAGATCATCAACGAACTGCAGATCACTGGTGGATGTAACGTACAGTTTGCACTGCATCCCACCAGCTTTGAATATTGTGTTATCGAGGTAAATCCCCGTGTCAGCCGTTCTTCCGCACTGGCAAGTAAGGCAACCGGTTACCCCATTGCAAAGGTAGCAGCGAAGATCGCACTGGGCTTTACTCTGGATGAGATCAAAAATGCCATTACCCACAAGACCTATGCCAGCTTCGAGCCGACACTGGATTACTGTGTAGTAAAGATTCCCAGACTGCCTTTCGATAAATTTATCACTGCAAAACGTACTCTGACCACACAGATGAAGGCAACCGGTGAGGTTATGAGTATCTGCAATAACTTCGAGGGAGCACTGATGAAGGCCATCCGTTCCCTGGAGCAGCATGTAGACTGCCTGCGCAGCTATGATTTCAGCACTTTGTCTGTGGAGGAACTGTTAGAGCGTCTGAAGATCGTGGATGACCAGAGAATCTATGTGATCGCTGAAGCAATCCGTAAGGGTATCAGTTATGAACAGATCCACGACATTACAAAGATCGACCTGTGGTTCATTGACAAGATCGCCATTCTGACCGAGATGGAGCATGCGCTGGAGACACAGCCGCTGACGGTTGATCTGTTGAAGGAAGCCAAGAGAATCGAGTTCCCGGATAACGTGATCGCAAGACTGACCGGCAAGACCGAGGAAGAGATCAAGAAGATGCGTTATGACAACGGCATTAAGGCTGTCTACAAGATGGTAGACACCTGTGCTGCAGAGTTCGCAGCTTCCACTCCTTATTACTATTCCGTATTCGGCGGCGAGTGCGAAGCCAAGGAGACCACCGGACGCAAGAAAGTCCTGGTACTGGGTTCCGGTCCTATCCGTATCGGACAGGGTATCGAGTTCGACTATTGTTCCGTACATGCTACCTGGGCATTTTCCAAGGCAGGCTATGAGACCATTATCATCAACAACAATCCGGAGACTGTAAGTACCGACTTCGATATTGCGGACAAGCTGTATTTCGAGCCTTTGACTCCGGAAGATGTGGAATCTATCGTAAATATTGAGCATCCCGATGGTGCTGTGGTACAGTTCGGCGGACAGACCGCTATCAAGCTGACCGAGAGCCTGATGAAGATGGGCGTGCCTATCTTAGGCACCAAGGCGGAGGATGTAGATGCCGCTGAGGATAGAGAACTGTTCGACAAGATTCTGGAAGAGACCGAGATCCCCCGTGCAGCCGGCGGTACCGTATACACCGCAGAGGAAGCTAAGGCGGTTGCCAACAGACTGGGCTATCCCGTACTGGTACGTCCTTCCTATGTATTGGGCGGACAGGGCATGCAGATCGCTATCTCCGATGAAGAGATCGAAGAATTCATGGAGATCATCAACCGTATCGCACAGGATCACCCGATCCTGGTAGATAAGTATTTACAGGGTAAGGAGATCGAGGTTGATGCTGTATGCGACGGTACCGATATCCTGATCCCCGGTATCATGGAGCATATCGAGAGAACCGGTATCCACTCCGGAGACAGTATCTCCGTATACCCGGCTCCGACCATTGATAAAGTAGTAAAAGAGAAGATCGCAGAGTACACCAGAAGACTGGCAAAGGCACTGCATGTCAAGGGACTGATCAATATCCAGTTCATTGCTATCGGTGACGAAGTATATGTCATTGAGGTTAACCCCCGCTCTTCCCGTACCGTACCTTATATCAGCAAGGTAACCGGTATTCCTATCGTGGATCTGGCGACCGAAGTGATCATCGGCAAGACCATCCGTGAGCTTGGATACGAGCCCGGCTTACAGCCTGAGGCAGAGTATTTTGCCATCAAGATGCCCGTGTTCTCCTTCGAGAAGATCCGCGGTGCCGAGATCAGTTTAGGACCGGAGATGAAGTCCACCGGTGAGTGCCTGGGTATTGCCAAGACCTTCAATGAGGCGCTGTACAAGGCATTCCTGGGAGCAGGCGTAGAACTGCCCAAGTATAAGAACATGATCATCACCGTGAAGGATGCGGATAAGGGTGAAGCCATTGAAGTCGGAAGACGCTTCGAAAAGCTGGGATACACCATTTATGCTACCAGAAGTACCGCAGCTGCTCTGAATGAAGCAGGTGTGAAGGCGAGAAAGGTCAACAAGATCTCTCAGGAATCCCCGACCGTGATGGATCTGATCCTGGGACACAAGATCGACCTTGTCATCGATACCCCTACCCAGGGCCGTGACAAGACCAGAGACGGTTTCCTGATCCGCCGTACCGCTATCGAGACCGGTATCTACTGCATCACCGCAATGGACACCGCCAATGCTCTCGTGACCAGCATGGAGCATATGAACGATTGCAAGGAACTGACACTGGTGGATATTGCACAGCTGTAAAAATATAAAAAATGGAATTGAGCAGGAGGGAATATTTAATAAATTTTCTCTCCTGCTTGATTTATGTCAAAAAGAGAAGAACGCTGACTGCAAAAGTGCAAATCCGAAAATAAAATCCGTAAGTGCGGCATATAATAGGCGTATGGTAAATATTGTATGATCGCAAGCCTGTATCCCGCAGGCGGATTGGAGTCTCATGTTAGAAGAACATTATCCTTTTGTCGCACAGCCCCTGCCCTACGAATATGATGCCCTGCTTCCGGTACTGGATGAGGAGACACTGCATTTTCACCATGATAAGCATTATCAGACCTATGTGGACAAGCTGAATGCAATTCTCGCGGATTATCCTCAGTTACAGCAAATGACCTTGACGGAACTGCTTACTTCGGAGGATAATAAACTTGCATCCTTGCAGGAGGAAGCCCGGGAAAGTATTCACAATAACGGTGGCGGCGTATACAACCATCAGCTGTATTTTGACAGCATGCGAAGCCCTGTGGGGCAGGAACCCTGCGGAACATTGGAAGAGGCACTGATCCGTGATTTCGGATCGGTGAGACAATGGAAAGAGCAGATGTCGCAGAGTGCCATAGGAGTATTCGGTTCCGGATGGGCGTGGCTTGTGAGTGATCAGGACGGTACCCTTATGATCCTGACCACAGCGAACCAGGATGTGCCGGATCTGAGATTATATACACCGATATTGCTGATAGATGTGTGGGAACATGCCTATTATTTACAGTACCGGAACCGCAGACCGGATTATGTGCAAGGGTGGCATAAGCTGATCCACTGGAAAAAGGCGGAGAGACGTTATGAACAGGTCCTCTGCAGACTGGAAAGAGGAAATGAAAATGGAGAACAGACCGATCATAAAAAAAGAACAGGTAGAGACCGTCTATGACAGCAGATTCATCAAGGTATTTGATCTGCAATATGAGCCGGGAAAACATTATTTCGATGCCACCAGAAGAAGCATTGAGAATCTGGCGGCAGTAAAAAATGACGAAGAATTTAAACAGATGCTTCCGGATGCGGTGAGCTGTGTCGTAATCCTAAAAATCAGCGGACAGGAGCCGAGACTCTGCTTAAGCCGTGAATATCGTTACCCGGCGGGACAGTTCCTGTTAAGCGTTCCGGCAGGACTGTTAGATCCGGAGGATGCAGCACAGGAAAATCCCGTATTCCATGCAGCCATCCGGGAATTGCGGGAAGAGACCGGCATCGCACTGGAAGAGAGTGACAGCATCCGTCTGGTGAATCCCCTGGTATTCAGCACCCCGGGCATGACGGACGAGAGCAATGCACTGGTGCAGATCACGCTGAACAGGGAAGAAATGCCGAAGGTAAGCCAGGAAGGTGCCGTAGGTACGGAATGCTTTGACGGCTTTTTATTGTTGACCAGAGAAGAAGCACAGAAAATCCTAAAAGACGGCGTGGATGATCAGGCGCTTTTCTATCCCTTATATACCTGGGCGGCACTGATGTGCTTCGTGACGGGAATGTGGGAATAAGGGAACCTATCCCCGGAGCGTTATCACCGTGTGGAAGGTCAGAGTAGCATCATTATAGTACATTTGGATATCCCCGTGGTATTTTTCGCAGATCTTGCGGATGCTTTTCAGCCCGAAGCCGTGAGAACGCTTATCCGCTTTGGTAGTGGCTGGATCTGCCGCATCATTTTTAAAAGGGTTTACGCGGCAGGAATTGACCACTGTGATCAGAACAAAAGGTGTATTTTCCCGCTTGCTGCCATTAACTTCGATATAAGCGTCGGGAACTTTCCCGGCAGCTTCCATGGCATTATCCAGCAAATTGCAAAAAAGAGAAGTAAGGTCACTGTCCGGCAGAAAATGCAGTACACCACTGCGGATGTCAGCGGTAAAACTGATTCCCTGTTCAGTACACTGCCGCCTGTACCTTGCCATAATGGCGTTCAGAAGTTCGTTGTCGCAGATGCGGGCGGACTCTTTGAAATCCGAAGAGAGAAGCAGTTCGTTAATATAGGCGTTGACTTTGTCCGGGGCATTCTGCTCGTTCAGAGATGCAATGGATTGCAAATGCTTCTTAATATCATGAATGAGAATTGCCTGGTTTTCGCTCTGCGAAAGCAGCATCTTATAATATTCCGTAAAATCTGTTTCCTTCTGCAGTAACAGCTGCACCTCTGTATATTTCCGATTTTTTTCCCGATTGTACTGATTGATTCCAAATACCAGCAGATTCATAAGTAACAGGAAAAAGGCACTGAGAGAGATCATCCGGTTCGTCCCGGGAGTCAATGTATACTGATCACCCATTCCCACAAAAGTAAGCATGATGAATATCGATGTGACGGGAATGATCATCAGCAGCAAAACAGAGTTATCGTAGGGATCCGTTGTTTCCTGCAGACTTTTGAACAAATGCGTAAGCAGATAAATGACTGCAAAAAAAGAAATCTTGCTGCACAGGATAAAAAGAAGGGTATTGTGGAAAGAACTCATCTGCATATAAAAATGGGGAGCGGTCCGGGCGATGATGCTATATACGATCAGCTCGCACATTCCCATGACAGCAGCAAGCAATGCGGAATGGAAGGCAGCTGCGCGCCATTTGACATTGTATTGTGTGACCAGAAACAGAAAATTAGCAAACAGATACCAAAGCATATTCAGCCATTTGATGTTAAAAAAGGCTGCGGCACACAGGCAGGTATATAAAAGGCTCAGCACGACAAGCCTGCCGGACAGGGAGCGTTTCGGAGAAAATAGCCGGCTGGCATATTGCAGAAGAATGATGGCTTCCACCAGAAATGCAAAAATAAGAGAAAAAGCATTTTCCATAAGTTACCTCGTACTTTCCAAATAGAGAAGATAGGCTTCTTTAAAGGCGCTGTATTTCCGTTTCGTCAGATAAGCGTCAAACTGACCGTTCGCCAGATGCACCAGCATACGGTCGAAGTCGGTAATGTGCTCATAGTTGACAATAAAACTCCGGTGCGTCTGAAAAAAGCGGTTGGAAGGCAGCAGCTCCAGCCAGTATGGCATGGTATGGATGGCTTCAAAGTCCTGCGTCGTGGTGTGGACGATCACTTTTTTCCCCTGTGCCTCCACCATAATGATAGAAGAGACCGGAAGAACGTGTACGCCCTGCCTGGTCTCAATAGGCACCTTCACCAGTCTGGAATGATACAGATCCAGAGCGTCCTTCAGATTCCGGAACAGACGCTTCTTGTCTATGGGCTTGGACAGATAACGGAATACATGGAACCGCATGGCTTCATCCAGATATTCCGGAAAAGAAGTTACAATAAAAATGATAATATCTTTATCTTTCTTTTTCAGTTCGTTTCCTACATAGATTCCGTCAAGCCCCGGCATCTCGATATCGAGAAAAAGGATATCCTTGTCTCCCGGATCCGCAAGCAGGGACTCCCCGTCTGAAAAGCAGACGATCTCCGGACAGCTCAGGTGCAGATGACTGAAATAGCTTTTCAGA
>OIDU01000562.1_pt1 | contig 17060 bp, 20 predicted proteins | sample 1581481 | NCBI WGS metagenome assembly OIDU01 (sample SAMEA3882519, study PRJEB24775) | human gut metagenome | biome: human-associated habitat; feature: intestine environment; material: feces | place: Netherlands | collected 2009/2010
ATGACCCACAAACCAACAGTTTCCTGCATAGTCAAAATACCCCATTCCATTATCTTCACATATTTGTGCAGTTCTTTCTGAAATATATGGAGCAACCAATATGTTAACTTTCTGACTTTTATTCTGCTTTTCAATCAATTTTATAACTGTAGATGGAAACACCCTGTTCAAGAAGCTGGCATATATTTGAAACTCATACCCATCATCCATCTCCACAGATGCAATAAAACCATCTTCTGTTCTGCTGACAACTTCATACTTCTGAATATTAGGAAGTTTTAAAAACTTATTCTCAACACATGCTAATCCCACTCTATCTAGTTTCACTCATATCACCGCTTTCACTCATGTAGTGAAACTTATTATATCAGTGAAATTAAATTAAGTCAACTAAGTCATTCTACAGCAGATAATTTGTAAAGGTAACAACTCTGTTGCATGCCTCACTTAAATCTATGCACATTTCTTTATACATAAGCGTTTCCAATATTCATATAGTCTTTTTTCTCCTAGTGACTTTTCTCCATACTTTTCCGTAAAGATACTATATTCACATTTAGGCACAAGCAAATCTTCCATATGAACCTTGAGCAATCTGCTCAATACATACAAATGATCTACTGATGGTAAAATGTTTCCTTTAAACCATCGATATATAGGCTGTGGGCATGACAAATGTAATATTTTCTGAATATCTTTAACTGTATAACCAGATTTATCAAACATCTCTTTCAGCAATATTCCTGTTCTTTCCATATCAATATTCTCATACATAAGCATATGCTCCTTCTAGCAAAACTCACCTTCTGTCCAATCAAATGGATAATCCGGATCTTCCCAATACCTTTCTTTGCACCATAGTCTTTCATGCACATGAAAGCGTTCCTTCGCCAGCTTTTCCTTTTCGTTATATTCTCTATGGCAGAATGGAATATATATTTCTGCCTCCTGTTCAGTACATGATACATTTTGTAAACGTGGCCCACAATTTGGAAAAACTGACTCGATATCATATATCCATTTACGAGGCTCTTTCTTCTGCTGACTATGCTCATATACTCTTTCAAAATATTGTTTCCATGTATATCTTCTTCCATATTCATCATAAATGCTTATAACACTTTTATTTTTTAGGCAAAACTCTTCCAGCTCTTTAAATGTATTGATTGTCTTATGTCTTTGGAATAGCGGACGCCATCCCCAACTTAACTTATTCAGATGAATCTCATATCCAAGATAGGGTTCATCAACTATTGCGTATTCAATATCCTTAATGTCATATTCTGTTTCGACAGCAAAATGCTCCCTCATCAGCTTTTTATTTCTACTCATAAGATAAGAATTAGTTCCCATAAGATATCCTCCAAGCTTTTTATTTGATAATACCTTATGCGAACTATTATTTCATTGGACTGTTAGTCCAAAATCATATTGCTGTCTCAAAAAATATTTAATCTCCCAGTGACCACTATATCCATTTGCAACATATACCATATTCGTCATTTGTTTTATTCTTCTCTTCACAGTCCTTACACCAACACCTAACCTTGTTGCAATTTCCGATGTGGAAATTTGAAGATTTTCTTCTATCATATCAAAGATTTGTTTCTGCAATTTGTCTTGAGCGCCACCTTGAGTGCCATTCCTCGTATCACATTGAGTATCGTTAACATTTATCACATAATCATGTCCATAATTCAGATTATACAAAGTCAATGTAAAATCATCATTATCTGCATCAAAGACTGGCATCTTGGTCTCATCAAATTCTACTTGTCCCTCATAATCTGCCAATATCTTCTTAAATCCACTACCTCTACGCTCCATATATTTTAAACGGCTGAATATATCAGCTAATATCGGATTTCTTCGCTTTGATGGAATTTTCAATAAATCTTTTCCCTCTAGAGATATTCCGCTTACCATTCCACCCGGTGAATATTTTTCGATTCCGTCATCGAACATATCTATATGGACTTCACTGCCTATCTCCATATAGTTTCTATGAATTAATGCATTTACTACACCTTCAAGCACTGCCCGATCTGGATAATCAGGCATTTCCATTCTGCCGTCATCAACCTTACGCCATGCTTTCTTAGAGTTATTTCTCACAAAATCTGTTCCATCTTGTAATAATGTGACAAGACTGCCAGTATATTCCTTATCATCAAGTGCATCTACAATTCCAGATGCAATATAGTATTTATCGTCATCTTTAATATCCAAATCTATTAATGCATCCAATAAACCCTGATTGCTCCCTTTACTCTCAACTACAAGTTCATTGTCAACGAAAAGCCGATTAACTAATTTCCAGAAGTGAAGCCCTGCACCGGTATCCTCTGTCCATAAATATCTCATATCACAACTCTTCTTCTAGTGTTATCCTGTTATCATCACGCTTCAGCACCTTAAAGCTCTTATCAGATACATTGAGTCCGTCACAATTTCGCAGGAAGAGCATATACTGATTTGACAACTCAAAATTAATAAATCTCCTGACATCATCATTAATCAGACAATCTGCATTATCTATTACAATAAAACTATTTCTACACTGTTTTATTGCTTCTAAAAAATCATTTGATTTGTAGTTAAATAGCTTGATTGCTTTGTATTCGTCTGTCAACCTTATATCTTCCAACATTTCATAAAGTACTGTTTTGCCGGTACCACTGTCTCCACCAACAAGTGTAATTCTGTCATCAAATTCCAAATCGTATGAAAATGGGTCTGCTTTAAATCTAAGATTTTTATAAATCATCTGCTTCTCTCCTTTCATACTCCCTACTCCACCAGGCATTATACCCCATACTGCCGGTAACTATATCAGAATCATTAAATCTCATTTTCACATCATCCGGAATATTAAAAAGCGTTGGTCTTGACATATAAATCTTAATATTATCCATAGTAAAAATGATTCTAAGCACATTCGGACCACATTCCTCAACATTTACCACCTTGTCTGGATGCTTCACAATATTAAGCAATGTCTTGCAACCTGATGACAAATTTCGGATTGTTCCTAAGCCATATTTTGTTTCAATATGCTTGTCTGGTGTCAGCTTCGCTTCATCCACTTGTTGAATCAAATCAATTTCTTTTTGTGACATATCTTCATTTCCTGTATTCAGATTAAAGTACAAGTCATTGTAAAAAATCCAGTCTTTTGAATCTTTCCTCTCCGTATATATATCTATCATTCAATGTTCTCCTTCTGCAATATATGTTTAGCATCTGATTTTCATATCTTACTTGGATAAGGCTTTGAATCAAATTTTCATATAAATATATTCCAGTATATCACACATAAATAAAAGACCCCAGAAGATCTCTTAAAATCTCCTGGAGCCTTCTTCATTTACTATTGAAAAATAAATCCTTCTATATTTTATTTTAAAAAAGTTATTCAAACTCGCAAAGTTTGATTTTGGTTGTTTTAATATAGTTATCTACACTATCTCGTATTAATAACACGTATCTTTTCCACTCATTATTTTTCGTTTCACACATTTTTAGTACCAATCCAGTACCATTGAATATTTTCTTTACTCTTGATGGTCCGAGTGGCTTGCTCATTAAATCCAGCACTCATCCATATACTCTACATTCCTCTTTTTCTTGCTTCTTGACGAACTTCCTCGCAAAATTCTGCACAATTTATTCTTCCATATATTCCTGGTCTACCGGCAGTCATTATCTTTTTTAAAGACTCTGGAACCCCATCTTCTTTTTTAAAATGAATGCGCTCTTCAGGACCCCAGGCATTTTGAAATTGATTATCCTCATGTATATTAAAATCAACATTTGATGATGTCAATATATACTCAATTGCCTCTCTTTTTTCAATTACGTTATCAAAATGTACTTGCCCATTCTTTCCATAAATAAGTTTCTCCATAATAAAATACCTCTCTTTCAAAATCAATGTGTAAATTAAATCCACTCAAATTTAATTATATCATTTTTCTCAAAAACTTCATAGCTACTATTCAATTGTTGTTCATTAAACGAATGCCCTATTTCTGATATGAATATATTTGTAATCTTTATCATCCATATTCTCAATAGCACTCTTAATTTCCTCTGTATTCACAGTGATTCCTATGATTATTTGACACTGTCCTTGCAAAGAGACAATTTTTTCAAAAAAAGCTTTTGCATCATCCGCACCAATACTATGCTGCGTTGGTTCATCAAAAATTATTAATCCTGGGTGATTCCCTCTATATTGTTTTGAGGTCTGTAACAGTGCTAATGTGTACGACCATATTGCACGAATATTATCACTTGCTGAAGAATCAAATTTCATATCGAATTTATCAATCACTGGCATATAGTTATCCTTTGATATTTCTATTCCACCAATATTAGATATACTAGTATATTTGAAGTCCCTTAAATTTGATATAAAATCATTCTTGAAATTTTTCAATTTATTCTCATCATCTTCTGAAAATCCTAATTTCGGAAGATTCGCTTTTTCTTTTAGTAAATCACTCCATTCCTCACTAAGTTCTATAAACTTCTTAGTAATGTCATCAATTTTATTTTTGAATTCGACCAATTCCGAAATATGATGTTCAATCGCCATCCTTTTGTATATAATCGTCTCTGATAAATCATCATCAATCGAGTATAAATCTCTTCGAATGGATTTTGCAAGTCTATATAATGTTCCAGTTTTTCCACGTACATCTTTCAGGGTTGCATCTAAATCTTTGTTTCTATTTCTATGATATTCTAGAGCAAATTCAAGCATTTCCTTTTGAGCATTCAAATGCTTAATTGTCTGCTCAATTGTCATCATATTATTTTGATGATGAATTGGTAAAAGAGAGTCTTGTATCTTTTGATTACATGTTGGACAAATCCCCTCAAAAGACCGACATTGTAAATCACTCCCTAAATCTTTCAGTCTTTTTGCATCTTTATTATTAACAATATCCTGCTTAATAATATTCAGATTCTGATTTAATTCGAAGATTTTTCTTTTTTCAACTCGAAGATTTTCTTGCAATTCGGTTTGTTTGTCTTGAAACTCCGATAAATCCAATTCAGCTTCTTCTAATTCTTTCTGTAAATCATCATAATTGTCAACAATTTTTGGTTTAATAGTTTTTAATGAATCATGCTCTTCTTGTAACTCTTCAATCCATTCATCTATGCCAATATTCTCACCTACACTTCGCACTATATGGATATTCTCAATAAATTTATCAGATAATATTTCCGGAGTCGAAGGTATATTTTTTACCATACACTGATTTCTACTCTGCAAAGAGATCATTTCTCCATAAAGATTTCTCCATTGTTCTTTCTGATATCTCTCTTTATTTGCAAGTGCACTTCTTTTTCTTTCATTTTCAAATGTACTTAATCCTAATACAAATTCTGTAACTCTCTTTTTAGCATCTTTAATTGCTAAGTATGGCATTCCAGAATATATTCCTGACCAACCATTTTTTTGTTCTATAAACATTGCTGAAAATACCAGTTGAAGATATAATTTTCTGTCAACACCATCTGTTGATGGAACCAATGGTAATTCTATATCAAGAAATCTTTCTAAAAAATGATGAAATCCTTTTTTGTTATTTGCCGCATTTGGCATATGCACATAAAATTCATCCAAGTTAGTTTCTTCATAAAATATATCTGAAAGTTTTGACATATATACTGTCACCAATTTTGCATCTCTTGTCTCGCTTTTTGCTGAACGGAAAATTGTAACTTCTTCATGTCCATTTGAGATTTCTAAATAAACTCCTGACTCTAACACAGGCCAACTATTCCCATTATCTTCTATCATGGTTTTATATGCAGATGTCAATACTTTTTCATTAACACCTCCAATTATCTCCTCAAATCCAAGGGCATAATATATTGCTATGAGTACAGAACTTTTTCCTCTCGTATTATTGTCACTCGCTATAAAATTCAATCCACTGCTAAAAGTTTCATCAAATAAATACTCCTTATTTGTCGCCTGAATGCTAATTTTCAATCTGTTAATTTTCAGCATTATGGTATTTCCACCTTTCTGAAAGCTCTTTAATTCGTTCTTCTGTTAAACTTAAAGATATTTCCCTTAATATTTCTTTTTCCGTTCTGAATATTGATTCATCATCAGAAATGGTTGTTGCTAACTTTTTTCCTTTTTCAGAAAGCTTATATGTCCCATTTCCTTGTTGAACAATCATTTTATCTGCAAGCGCAAATTCTAATGCTCTATTTAATGCCGGATCAAATCTTACTATGAAATTATATTGTAACTGAGAATTCAAAGACTTCATTAGCCTCTGCTTAAATCTATCGTCCGATAAAGCAGAACCAATGATATGCATCTTTATTAATGAACATCCTCTACGTCCGCAACACGAATGAATTAATAAGCATATTACTGATATTTTATAACTAATTCTATAATTGTATGGAATGGCATCTGGTTTTGCTTCAAATATAATGCCTTTACTAGCCAGTTCTTCTGTTTTTCGCATCTTTTCACCTACTTTTAAATTGCATTGAACAATCTGCCAGCCAACTGCTTATCATATCGTCCTTTAATTCAGCAACAGAACTTCTTGTTATATATGGCAACTCTTTTTCTAATACATTTTGAAAATCATCTAATATTTCAACAAATAACTTGTGATTTATTGAACTATCTGTATTAGTTTTAGTTTTAATTGATACTTGCCTCTTATATGAATCTTCTAAACTGATTATTTGTTCATATGTGTCAACTTGTTCTGTTCTTAACTTTTCCATCAATTCGATTCCAATAACATACGATTCCATATATGTATTAACCATATCAATATAGTCATCATCATCATCATCAATTCCATTCATAACTGCTTTAATTTTTCGCTTTACATTATTTACTTTTTCATTATCGCATTTTGACCAATCTATTTTGTCATTTCGCAATACTGTAAAATCAAGTTTGCATCCTAAATCATTTCTAATGATTCTGGATATTTCCAATTTAAAATCCTCTGCAGTTTTTATTGTAATCGTAAAGTTTTCAGCGATATATGAACATTGTTCCAGATTTTTTTCTCGATAAGCTAAAACTTCTTTTCTCTTCTTCTCCGCATGCTCTAATATTCTTCTATCTTTATTCTGAGGAATAACAAAATGCCATTGATTTATATTATTAATTCCTAATCCTTTCAATACTTTTTCATAATCTTTACTAATAAATTTCGCAATATCAGTTGTCATTTTATTACGCATATGTTCATATAATTCATCATCCGTATATTCCTTTTCTGGACAATAACATTGATATACAATACCATTTTTCGTAAATCCCTCAATCCCACCATCACCTCTATATTGAGCCGGAATCTCTTGATATCCCATTTCTTGATATCTTATTCTATAACAGGAATTACATAGTTTTTCCCACTTTTCACCTGATAAATATTGTTTTATAAATTCAAGCATTTTATTCCTCCAACCATGCGATTGAAACAGCTTCTTCTCTTGACCCTGTTATTGCACATTCATCTACTATTATAATGACACCTGTATGTATTATCTTAATTTTATATTTTCTAAATAATGGATATTTTTTTACTATTTCAACTTGCATATTATTCCAATACTTTAATTCATATGTATTTCCCATAGTATCATCCTATTTTATTCAACATAGAGCAAGGATATCATATTATGCAATTATATATTTCTATCATTTATCCATTATCTTCCACAATTCGCCTAAGTTCTTCAACCGTTACCATATAGCTTTTAAATCTATGTAACATCCTATGGCAATTTGAACATACACAAATCAAATCCTTTTCTGGATTCACAACTACTTCCTCATCTATCTCAGACAATGGTCTAATATGATGTACTTCTATATACCCTTTGCCTAGTTCACCATATTTCTTTTCAAAATCAAAACCACATATCATACATTTTGTTCCATGTATACGAATAGCAGCCTCTCGATTTTGAACACTCCGCTCATACTTTGTTGTATAATAAACAGTTTTTCTTCCCTCTATCTGCGGTTGTAATTCTTCCTGCTTAGATTCCTCTGTCAAATTTATATCGCTGGTAGACATGCTTCGTATACGTTTAACGACTTCACAATTCCAATGATAACCGCGATAAAAGTCATTTTCATGTTCTACTGGCACTGTCTCCAAAACCTTTTCAATAGATTCTTTATATAACCATTTAGTAAAATCACTTCCTGTAGGATCAACTTCTTTGGTAAAGCCATGGTTTTCTTTGAGATTTCTTACATACTTTGTTTCACTAATTCTTCCATCTGTGCTTGTCTCAAATGCTTTCATTAATGCTTCCGGCAAAGACTTAACATTAATATTTCTTAATAGCATTCTTCCCTGCGGTGCCCATGCCCCAGACTTATCATTGCTTTCAGTATAAACTCTTACATACTCTTCATCTTTTGCCAAAAATCCGAGTACCTCGTAATATTCTCTATCATTAGCAAATTTTAAAACATTACCCCAATCTAACTTCATATATTTTTCTATCCTCTAATTCCCAATTCTTTAGCAATTCTCTTCACTTGAATTATAAAGCTATCATTCTTTCGTTCTTCAGACATTTCTTTTGTTGTAGTCACCGACCATCTATAAATTTGCTCTATACTACCATATCCTCTTTTAAACAATCTGGCATATTTTATACAATTTTCTTTTGTAGGTGCATCAGATAGAATTATCTTCAGTTCTTCATCTGACCATTTACATCCTTTATTGGATATATCACGCTTTTCTTCATTGTCTTTCTCATAGTCAACTAATAAGCTATGCACAAGCGTCATTTTTTCATCATATGACATTCCATCCACTTCATTATCCAATGCATCGTATAAGCTTTCCTTGAAATCTTTTCGCTTCATTGTTTTTCTCCCCCCTAGTAATATTTTTCAATCTTATTTAAGAGTCCATCAAAATCCATTTCTTCTACATCAAAAAATTCATCTGATTCCAGTCCGGTACTCAACACTGTTTGATACAGATAAAAATCATATATAATCGGAACATCTTTATTTCCCAACAAGTTTTCTCTTATACTTCCCGTTTTAGCTAGTAAACATAAATATTGATATGCCCTATCAATATATTGAGTATTGTTATTAGGATGAGCATATGAAAAATGCTGTGTTGGTGTCAATGCAATCAAATTTTCCATATAATCAGCAATAGCTGGATAATCACTAGCTGGAAATATATGATGCATTTGTGTTGCTAAATCTACATTATGTCTCTCATCGCTAACTTCCGTCATTCCTGAACGATATTTATCATTAAATCTGTGTAAATTACGCTTTGCTCTATTAATGCGATAAGTTGTCATATAATCTTCATCTGGCTTAGGTAAAGTTTTCTCATACTCATCTCTAGTCATATCTTTTGGCTTTTCTGAAAGAATATCTCGCCAATTTCTCTGATTATACATAATCATATCTTGAGTAATAACATCTTTAGACAAATGTCCTCTTTCTGTGCCACATTTCTTATATTTACATGCAAGCGGATTTAAAACTTTAGTAAAAATACGTCCACACTCAGTCGTTCCATTAATTGGTGTATTATGTATCGTAAACTCAGTGTATGTGTCTTTTAACTCTTTAAAACTGCTCTTGTCCTGTAGCCTAAAGAAATATTCAAATGCACGATATATACAACTATCTTTCAGTACCTTTTCTATATAAAGGCACAAAAAATTGTAACTATTTCTTTCTCTGAAACTTATATATTCTAATATCTCTTGATTTACAATAGTATAAACATACCCATGTCCACTCTTTTCTCCATGAATCACACCCGCTGCATCTAACAACTTGATTGGCTGACCAAAATATTTATCATATTCGTTAGACGCTTTCTTTGTTGGATCCGGTTTACTAAATATCTGTTGCACATTGTCAACTGTATAATCATTGTACCATATATCATTTACTGTAAAGCTTTTATCGTTTCTACCACTCGTATATTCAACAATACAGTCAGATACAAGACACACAACATCCATCGTACATTTTTGATCTATCCATCTTCCATTATGCGTTTTTCTTATATCATAATCATGTTCATCTAAAAACTGCTGTATTTTTGAACTATCCATTGCTACACTCCTTTAATACTCCATAGAAAAACACACTTGTAGCATCAACATTTAATGAGCGAGTCTGATAATTTCTAGCTATTTTATAAAAGTGTCTATACTCATCAGAGGAAAAATACTCCATCTGCTCATCTGTAAGTTCCATATTATCTTTGGGAATTAACACCGCAACTGAACCATTAACAACTACATTTCTCTTATTTCTCATTACTCTTGGCTTATATGTCATATTGGGTGTCAAATATACATTTTCATTTCCCACATAGCGATATGCACTAAGTTCCTCAGCCGTATCCTTTTCAATATATGTATCATATCCAGGAATATCTATTATTGTCTTTCCATCATCGCTAATATTTCTTGACTTAATTACTCTGAGACAATTTTCACTTTTTTCCTGAAAAGTGTTTGAATTAGTAATTTGCCTATCTCTGAAAACAGAAAATTTGCCAAACTCAAGTCTATTAGATATATCGTCAAAAAATCTATCTCTATATATAATCCAATACGGATATTTTTTATCTGTAATATATTGTTGCCTTTGTATTATACTTCTCCTTAAAGTCAATGATTCAACTAAAGTATCCTTAGGCTGCCCTACTGTGTCAATAAACAAACAAACTGTTTCTACCAATACCCCCTTAAATCCATTTTCTCCATAATCTTGAATACAGTCTATCTTCTTCTCTGCCAAAATATCTCTTGTCACATTAAATTCTGGTGTATTCAATACTGCTTTTGGCATAATCATTACAACATAATCAGAAATTCTTAATGCTTTTTCCAAAAAAAACTCAAATGTATTAGTAGTATCTTTATTAATATTGTTTTTTAAATACTTATCCGCCTCTTTAGCCTTCAACTTAGAAAACGGCGGATTTCCTATAACAAGGTCATATCTTTTATCAAATTGCTCCAGCAATGTATCCGCCAATATATAATTTATACTTATATTATCAGGTATTCTCTGCTTATCTAACAGCAGTTTGAGAATTTTTATATTGTTTTCATCAATATCCACTACATCAATATTGACTTTTCTAATCCCCTCGTATTTTTTAAATATAAACGGCAAAAAATTACCCACTCCAACAGATGGCTCCAGAACATTTATTTCATCTTTTTCAATATCTGGAAGATTTTTATATATCTCATTAACTATATACTTATTAGTATAGTATGCAGCATTGTTCTCCCTCTGTGAATTAGTCAATTCAGCAATCCTTGCTAAGGATGCACTACCTAAATTAAGAGGATTATCCATAATAAAACCTATTAACTTATTAGGTTTCAACAAGCCATATTCTTTAATAGTTTTACTAATCAATACTGGCGTAAAATGTTCTTGTTCCATAAAATTCTTGATATTTGAAGCAATCTGATAAAATATTTCTGTAGGAACAGCTTCTCCTATGCTCTGGCGGATTTTAATTTCCTCTTTTTTTAATAAACTTCTTTTATTTTTATCACTTAAAGCATTTAATTCTTCCAAAGACTGCTCAACCCATTTAAAATCTGATGGAATTGTCATTATCTTCATTAATTCTCTTATTGAAAACACTCTATCTTCTTCAGGATGTACTGTATTTTGACTTGCTAGCTGATCATTTCTTGTATGAATACAAGGTGCCACTTTATCCCAGTACTGTCTGGTATACTTATCTCCATTTTTCTGCTTGTTTGGAACAATTACACCATTTACAATCTTATGAGGACGATTTAATTCATCTTCATTATCAAATGCTGACTGACCTTCTTTTATATTATGAATCCAACATCTCATATCTTCAGGATATGTCCTGAAAGCATGATAAAAATCAGTAGGACAAATTTCTCCCCACTCAAGCTTTGGCATATCTCCGATCACTTGTCTCAATGTTAATTCATTTACATACATAGGATATAATTCTATTGGAGAAACATACTCTGACATTTCCTTGCATACACCAATAACTACAGTTCTTGTTCTTGATGAATTTGAACCATAATTTTTAAAATTAAGTATTCTACTAGCTATAATGTAATTATCACTTAGTTCTTCATACACAACATCTCCTATAGCTTTAACACTGCCGTCTGGAGCTGTACACCCCGTCTTCATAAATGCCGCAACATTTTCAAATATAAAAAATCTTGGATTAATCCTCTGTATGAGATGTATTGATTCTACCACAAGACTATTTCTAATAATTTCATTTTCAGCCTTTTTATGATTAGCAACTGACATTCCCTGACAAGGTGGTGTTGCAATTAAAACATCAACTCTGTCATTGCCTAATTTCTCCCAGCGATCAATTTCTGTAAAAATCTTTTCTTTTGTTTCATCAGTAGTTATATCATCACATATATAACCTGATTCATATTTACATTTATTATTAAACTTCTGAACATTTAATCTTCTCTCAATCAACTCATTTGTAGCTATACATTCAAATCCCGCTTTCTTAAATCCAAAGCACCCTACTCCTGCACAACTAAACAAACTAATATATGTCAATGTTTTATCCTTCAACATTTTATGCACCTCTTTTATTATGATTGACTTTTCTTGCATCTTCTGGTTTTTCAGAATCATTTGGAATCAACCATGTTTTACCTTTTTTTACCACTCCGACTATTCTTCCTTGTTCGCACAAAAACGCTATTCTTCGTGAGGTTATACCCCACTTTTGTGACATTTCTATAGTAGTTAAATATTCCATTTTGCTCCTCCTACTTCTATCTATAAGTATATTCACTTATCTGAATAATTGCAAGTACATTTTATCGAACTTTTGTTCTTCAATAAGACAGATGAATCATCTCCCTCTGCCTCTATTCCATATCTTATCTTCCGCTTTTTCCTTCCCTGCATCCCTGCCAACGCCCTCATCATAAATTCTCTGAAACTCCTCATAAAGCTCGTCTCCAGCCAATCTTATCCCCAGTCTCTTCATAACATCTGAAAACAGCCTTATACTTCCACTTACATCTGCAATATCAAGCCTGAATATATCTGCCTTAACAGCAACATTAATTTCTTCATATGCCCCACATGCAGATAACCTTTCAGCAATCCATTCAACCTTATCATCAGCCATCGGAATAACCAGAACCTCATCATCTACAGATACATTCTTATCTGTATAAATCTGTTCTGCATCACCATCATCCATTTCACGAGATTCCACAACATATAATTCTGCCTGTTCTTTTTCAATATCACTATATTGGTCTGCAACAGAAGCATCTTCTTTCAGACATGTTTCCTTATCATCATTCTCAATATCAAATGTATCCTTTTTCTTAATTTCAGATACAACCTCCTGTTTTTCCATCCCCGGTATCTCAATCTCCTTACCATTTCGTCATTCAGTTCCCGCATAAGCTTATATGCTGCTGATTTTGAAATCCCAAGAGTTTCCATGATATCTTCCACTTTTAAAAACTTTTCGTTCATGCCTTTCACCACCTTTCCTTAATAAAATGTTGTTTTGGTGTTTCTCCATACCAGTTCTGCTGATGTCGCAACCAGCCTCATTACCTGAGATAATCTCCTGTAATACCGCCCGCTCCTACTCAAGGTACTCGGTCCACTTAGGGGAGTGTCTACACTCGCTCGCTTCACATTTAATTCTATAGATTAATTTCATACGAAGGTCATGGCAAATGCCTGTTATATTTCTGATACCGCTCATTCAGTTATTTTTAATACTATATAGTATAGATAAATGAATTATGATTATTCTATATCCTATGGTATTGAATTGTCAAGGACTTTTTCTAATGTTCTCGTATAGAAAAACTTCCCTTTTCATTTTTTTCGTGCTATACTGTGTTCAACAGTCCATATAGGATTACAAAATGGAGGTAACTACACTATGACAATAGGTGAAAGAATAAAGAAAATACGGGTGTTCCGTAAAATGACAATGGATAATCTAGGCTGTGCTCTTGGCTTTGAAGGAAAAAATATGTCAGTCCGTATATCACAATACGAAACTGGTGCACGCATTCCCGGCGAAGATATGATTTTGAAGCTCGCCGATGCACTGCACTGCAATTACAAAGCTATTTCTGATTATATCCTTGATGCTGCAGAGGATATCATTGAAACACTTTTCTGGCTTGAAGAAAGTGCAGCTTCACTTCCAGCAAGAGGAAAAGGTACAAGATTTCCTGAGTACATCGCTCCCGGCAATCTGATTCACTTAACTGCAATGACTCCGGCAAAGCCATCTGAAACAGCCAGACCAACTTATAACGAAGATGATTATGACTGTGCAGGTGCACCTGTTGCATTAACTTTTGAATATGGATTGGTAAATGATTTCCTTTCGGAATGGTGTGAAATGAAAACGAAATTAAATAACGGAGAGATTTCTCCAAATGAATATTTTGAGTGGAAAATCACATGGCCGCATGGCAAATAGAAATAAGAATAGGAGAATTATTATGATACGTGATATGGAATTACTACTTAATACTGTATATGACGACGAAATCAAATCTTACTTACGCGAAGCTCTTAATTGCTATTCTGCAGAAGCTTATCGTGCTTGCGTAATAATGTCAATAATTGGAGGGATTCATGATTTACACAATAAACTCAAAATTTTGGCACCAAGTAATCATGACATTGCCGACCTTGAAAAAAAAGTATCCGATTCAAAAGAAAAACTAAATCCATACGAGAGACTTTTAGTTGATGGCTGTGCTAGATCAGACATAGATTTATTAACACCATCTGAGGCAAAAGAGATTAATAGATGTTTTGATATTCGTAATGACTGTGCTCATCCTAGTGATTATAATTGTACTGCTGAAACAGCACGTTATGTTTATTCTACTATCATTGATATTTTGGCTTCAAAACCAATCTTACTAGGGCAGCAATATATTACTACTATTTATAACAATATAATTTCTGATACCTTTTTTCCTAGAATTGACAAGACCGAAATACAATCTTTTGTCAACAAACAGCTTCAATCTTGTAGCAAACGAATTATTGCTCCACTTGCTCAAAAAATAGTTAAAGGAATTATGGAGGAATCATCCCATACAAATAACAATAAACTATTTTTTCTAGCAAATATGTCAACAGAACTCAATAATAATTTTGATAGAATCATTCAACCACTCTTATTGGACTCAAAATTTCATTCATCCATAATGATAATGCTATCATCCAATGTCAATATAATAAACGTTTTATCGGATGAAAATATCAAACGTATCTTGCATATATTTAAATCATATGTTAAAGAAGACCAAAACTATAATCAAACTATAATAGATGTTTTGCAAAACGCAAAACTTTCAGATGCATCATACAATAATAACATTGTTGAATTATTAAATTTTAGCTATGATAAAATGACAGATAATCAGATTGACTTATGGATAAAAATTGTTACTAATAACACTTATAATCAACAACGACTATCTCAAATAAAGTCAGATTATATCTCACATATTTTAGATAAAACAACTTTTTCAAGCCAAAGATTTCAAGAGATATTTATATTATGCAACAATAAAGATTTGTTTTCTTCATTAATCAAAAACATCTCTGAAAAAGTTGCTGATTATGATTACACAATAAGTAACCCCGCTGTTTTGCAATTAAAGGAACTAAATGAAAATTTTATAACTTCTCTGTCAATTAAAGATGTAAACAATATCATATATAGTATCTTAGCAGGTAATCAAGGATATGGACGTGAGGTAGCTGCTTTACTTGATAGCATATATGACAAACCATTTTACAAACGTTATATTAATGAAACTGTTCCTAGTTTCAATTATGATGAATTATTAGAAATGGAAAGTTATAATTTAACTGATTATACATTGTATAAATTTGTAACCATAATAACCCAAAATGCCCCTGATTTTGATAATCATTTTATATCACTTGCCAAAGATTATATTTCTAATAATTTTGATGATTATTATGCTACTATATTAACTAATACCATCAATAAGCTTGAAAATAGTGACTCTAAATCTTAGTACCAAAATAGTACCAAAACGAAAAAAGAGAGCTCGCATCCCTTGATTTACAAGGGTTTGCGAGCTCTTAGATGTTCCGGGGCACACCCCCATTATCCTCAAAGGGCAAAATCCAGTATCCTCACTATCCTCACATCCCACTGCAAAACCACACTGTAAAACCCTCCGGCACTGCAGCGCAATTCCACAGCACATTCCGCAGTGGTAATCCTGACAATCCAATTTCTATCGCGTCCCATATAACAGTATCATCTTACACAGCAACACTATCGCAATGTCACTTTCGCAGCATCATCCAAAGCATCTCTCACACCCTGCAACACCAGGAAATATCAACGTTTCGCAGTGTTACCCATGCCCTTGTAGTTTCGCAACAAACTCACGCAGTGATGTTTCGTCTACTTCTATTATATACAGAAAACAGTAAAATTCAATGTGGATTTTTACAGCTTTTGCCGATATCACATTGCTTATTTACGCCTCATTTTATCTGAGTCAGAAGCCTGTGTGACCGGGGCAGAAATGACAAAAAAGAACAGCAACAGAGCTACGCTGCGGTATTACTCTCTGTTGCTGTCAGGATAATCATTTTTGCCTTTTACAGGATAATGGGGTGTGCCCTGTGACATTAGAAATTATTCAAACTCCAGACAGACAGTACGGAGTATAAAGCAAAATCGTTGATTTTAAGCCATTTTTAGGCAATATAAGTAACTATAAAACCATATAAAAATATTAAAAAATGCAATTTTAATGCAATGAGGTGCAATTAAAATTATCTGATTTGTACCTAATCCCAAATCTCAATATCGACTATTTAGTTAAAGGCGTTCAATAAATGAGCGTCTTTTTTCATACCCAACATCGAAAGGAGAAAGAGAAAAATATGAATAAGCTAGTAAAGCGATTGCTGACAGGAACGCTTGCTTTTGCAA
>OIDU01000590.1_pt1 | contig 16317 bp, 10 predicted proteins | sample 1581481 | NCBI WGS metagenome assembly OIDU01 (sample SAMEA3882519, study PRJEB24775) | human gut metagenome | biome: human-associated habitat; feature: intestine environment; material: feces | place: Netherlands | collected 2009/2010
CATGAACTCACGGGTGAGCATTGCCACTTTGCTTCTCATAATCAGGTTTCTCTGGATATCCGGGCGACGCAGATCCAGATAACGGTATTTCAGACGGAGCTCTTCTCTTGTTTTGGAATCCTCCTCAATCGGGAATGGCGGGGTTTCTGCCTCGGAAAGGATGCGTAAGGACTCAGCCTTTACCTCGATCTCTCCTGTTGCCAGGTTTTCATTGACCGCGCCGGAGCGGGCCATAACTTCACCTTCTACGGCGATAACGAACTCGCTGCGCAGTTTTGCTGCTTTTTCAAAACCTTCCTCACTGATCGGACCGTTCTCAAAGATAATCTGCATAATACCGCTTCTGTCACGCAGATCGACGAAAATAATTCCGCCTTTATTACGGCTCTTCTGTACCCAGCCCATCAGGGTTACTTTTTTTCCGATATCTGCTTTTGTGACTTCCGCACAGCGGCAGGTTCTCTTCAGGCCTTTCATGGATTCAGCCATTTTCTTGTTCCTCCTATTTGGAACTGCGGACACAAAGAATCTGCATCCGCAGCACATCGTTTTTTCATGCGATTACTATTATTGGATATTCCTTACATTTTGTCAACAAAAAATTCTTCGATCTCAGTGTAGCCCTCGCTGGCAAGCTGCTCTTTCTGGAATTTCTTGTTCTTCTTCATCACGGCGATGTTGATGGCCGTGCCTTCACTTCTCTCTTTTGTCGCCTGCTGAATGATCTTCTGCATTCCCTCTGCCGGCATGTTTTTCTCGATCAGGTACGCTTTTTTCTTCTGTGCGCCCGGGATCTGGTAATCTCTCTCAAGCAGAAGCATAACGATACGCTCAAATCCGATGGAGAATCCGCATGCGCAGGTCTGGTTTCCGGTGAATTTTCCGATCATTTCATCGTAGCGTCCGCCGCCTCCGACAGATCCGCCGTACTCATCCATAGCGATCTCGAAGATCGGTCCGGTGTAGTAGGACATTCCGCGCACCAGAGTCGGATCGAAAGCGATCTTGAATTCTGCGGTCTTCACGGCATTGACACTGTCGATGATGGTCTTCAGGCCGTCTGCGTACTCTTTGTCAAGGAATCCCTCGAGTTTCTCACGGCAGTACTCTACGCCTGCGGTATCCGGGGTGATCTCCTCGAACATTTTCAGGTATTTCTCTACGGACTCTTTTGCAAAGCCGGCTTCCTCGAGCTCTTTGGCAACGCCCTCAAAACCGATTTTATCCATCTTATCGAGGATAATAAATACGGTGTCATAGGACTCCTCCGGGAATCCGCTGTAGGCTGCCATTGCTTTTAAGATGCGGCGGTCATTGATACGGATCGTAAAGTTCTTGAAGTCCAGTTTTCCAAGCAGTGTGGTGGTAGCAAGGATCAGCTCAATCTCTGCGAGGTTGGTCGGCTCGCCGAGGATATCGATATCGCACTGCATGAACTGGCGGTATCTTCCTCTCTGCGGACGGTCTGCACGCCATACATTTCCCATCTGAAGTGCTTTGAACGGGGACGGAAGCTCGTTTGCGTTGTTGGAATAGTAACGGCAGAGCGGAACGGTCAGGTCATAACGCAGGCCGCTGTCTACGAGATCGTTTTCTTTCTCAGCGGTCTCGAGTTTCAGCTTCTCTCCTCTTTTTAAGATCTTGAAAATCAGTTTCTCATTCTCGCCGCCCTGTTTGCTGTTCAGGTTTTCGATGTGCTCCACGCATGGGGTCTCCATGGAGGTAAAGCCGAAGGTTCCGTAAGTTTCCTTGATCAGACGGATCACGTAGTCACGGATTGCCATTTCTTTCGGTAAAATATCTTTCATTCCGGTAACCGGTTTCTTTTTTAATGCCATTTTCTGTTTTCTCCTTTATGATTTCCTGGATCAATTCATCGACATCAGAAAGCTCGATCGCTTTCCGGCTGCCGCTGTGGATCACTCTCTGAAATGCCAGGAACATTTTCAGATCGAAATTTTTGACTTCTTCTGTCATAAGCTCCATCGCCTGTTCCCGCGGAAATGCACTCCGGTACGGGCGGTCAGAGGTCAGCGCGCAGTACACATCACAGATGCGTAAGATACGCGCCCCAAACGGAATCTTTTCTCCCGCCAGATTGGCCGGATACCCGGTTCCGTCATAATTTTCATGGTGATACAGAATACTCTCCAGCACAAAATCGGAGTAGCCGCGTCCCTGCAGGAGTTCATAGCCCAGTGTGGAATGGGTCCGCACAAAGCGCATCTCCTCGACGACGAGCGTATCCTGTTCTTCTACGTAATTCTCCAGTACAATCTTTCCGATATCGTGGAGAACGCCCGCTTTTGCAAGCTCATAGCAGATTTCTTTCTCATACCCCAGTTCCCGCGCAAGATCGTAAGCTAAATTGCTCACTTCCATGCCATGGATGAGCTGCTCGGTCAGGGTATAGCGCAGCATGTGAAGCTGCTGACTGGAATTTTCTTTCATTTTGGCAGATACTTCTCCATTCCGATACGCTTTCTCTCGATCATTTCATCGATACGCTCCACGTAGTTTTTCAGATCCTTCACGTTCTCCACCCGCTCAATGCGCTCTCCGTGTTCAAACACGAATTTCGTGGACGCTCCGGCTCCCGCGGCCAGAATGGACTGTTTTTCCTCCATAATGAGGATGTTGTAGATGCCTGCTTTTCCTTCGCGGGAGTAGCCGACATTCTCAAAGTTACCCGCCATATTTTTCTGGCGGTACATGTAATACGGTCCCATCTCCATGCGGTGTGCGCTGTCCATCGTCATTTTCATGATCTCGGCAGAGTTTTCAAACGAGATCTCCTGATATTTGTCTTTGAACAGGTTGAGTCTCGTTGCACGCTTTAACGCAAGGGAATGGACGGTCAGGGAATCCGGATTCAGCGCTTCCACTTTTTCCAACGTATGCGCCACTTTTTCCTTGTCCTCGCCCGGCAGACCGACGATCAGATCCATGTTGATGTTGTCAAATCCAAGGGAACGCGCCATGCGGAACTTCTCCTCGATCTCCTCAACGGTATGGTGGCGTCCGATCAGATCCAGCGTTTCCTGGTTCATGGTCTGTGGATTGATCGAAATACGGGTGACCGGGAATTTGCGGATGGCCTTTAAGACCTCCTCATTGATCGTATCCGGCCGTCCTGCCTCCACGGTGAACTCCTGCACCTGCTCCATCGGGAAGAGCTCTGTCACTTTCGTGAGCAGGCGCTCCATCTGTGCCGCATTCAGCGTGGTCGGCGTACCGCCTCCGATGTAGATCGTATCAAGGGTGTAATCCTTCATATTCTCACTGATAAAGATCAGTTCTTTGATCAGTGCATCGAGATACGGATCTACCATATGCTCCCAGCGGCTTAACACATGGGAGCCGAAGGAACAGTACAGGCAGATGCTCGGACAGAACGGGATGCCGATGTACAGGCTGTAACCGTGTTCGTAGTCGATCGTCTTTAAAATGTCCTTTTCCCGGTTGGCAATCGTGATCGCAAGTGCCGTCTTTTCCGGGCTGGTGTAGTAAGTTTCGCGCATGTATTTCGCAATCTCTACATTTTTTTTACCCTCTTCAAGCATCTTCATCGGAATTTTCGTCGGACGGATGCCGGTGAGATCGCCCCATGGAAGTTCTTTGCCGCTCACTTCGGAAAGCGTGCGGTATACCATCCGTTTCAGGACATTTTTCGTTTCATGGCGGTCTTTTTCATATTCCACCGCCTCACACTGCGAAGCGAGCGTCTCATGTTTCTCGTCTGCAATCGAAAAACAGATCTGATCCGCCTCGTATGTGATCGTATCATAATATGCAAATTTCCCGTCCGGCGCCCCATCCTCTTCGTACCATGAGGTAATCTCACAGCCCGGATAGAATGCCTTGATCAGGGAATACACATCGTATTCAAAATCTTTTCTGTTAAAACAAAGGCTGATATTAAGCAAGGGGATTGTACCTCTTTTCATGTTCAATCGTAGTTTCATCGTTGTGGCCCGGATACACGGTCACATCCCCGGGAAGCTCTTTTAACAGGCGCTTGACCGACGCGATCAGCTCTCTGCCGGAGGATGTCGGGAAGTCGTATCTTCCGTAGGACTCGCAGAACAGCGTATCACCGGAAAAAAGTGCTTTCTCTGCCGGAATATAGTAGCAGACACCGCCTGCCGTGTGCCCCGGTGTCGCAAGAACGTGGATTTCAAAATCTGCGAGATGCAGCACATCGCCCTCTTTTACGGTTTTGTCCGCCTGCATCGTGTACGGTTTGCTCCAGAGCCCGGAAAGATTTTCCTTTGGATCCCCCAGCAGGTGCTGCTCTTTTTCATGGACATAGACCGGGATATGGTACTTTTTCCGCAGTGCATCCGCTGCCAGCATATGGTCGAAATGGCCATGGGTCAGCAGAATGGCCTCCGGGTCGCCGTCGATCTCGTCGATCTGGCGTTCAATCTCCAGCGGCGAATCGCCCGGGTCCACGATCAGCACCTTCTGGCTGTCCGGATTTTCCACAACGTAGCAGTTTGTCGAGAGCATTCCAAGTGCCCGGTAATTTACCTTTATCATACGCTTTTCTCCTTTTTATCCTCTCGATCTCTGAATATCGATCACGCTCTCCACCTGGCGCACCTTCTCGATGATGCTGTTCAGCTCTTCGTTGTTGTGCACGTCGAACGTCACATCGATGGAAGCCGTTCCCTGCTTGCTCGTTCTCACGTTCATCGCCGCAAGGTCGATCTTCCGCTCGGTAAAGATCTTGGAGATATCCACCAGAAGACCGGTACGGTTGTTTGCGTAAACGCTGATCTCCACGGTATAGAGAGAGCCGCCGTTGTCCTCTGCCTGCCATTCAGCATCAATGAGGCGCGCCCGCTCAGATTCCGGCAGATTCAGGACATTGACACAGTCGGTGCGGTGAATGGTCACGCCGCGTCCTCTTGTGACAAAGCCCACGATCTCATCGCCCGGGATCGGATTGCAGCATTTGGAGAAGCGAACTGCCACATCGTGGATACCGCGCACGACGATGCCGCCCTTGCTCTTTCCAACCGGCAGAACTTTCTCTCCGGATGCCGCCTCGAGCACCTGCTCGTCGGTGATCTCTTTTTTATGCTGCTTTTCGTACGTCTCAATCAGCTTGTTGAGGACCTGGCCCTCTTTTAAGCCGCCGTGGCCGATGGCCGCAAGAACGGAATCCCAGTCGCGGAAACCGTACTTTCTCATGACAGCCTCTTCGTACATCGGTTTCGTATAGATTCCAAGGTTTTTGCCCTTCAGCTTTGCATAGTTGGTGAGCATTTCCTTGCCCTTGACGATGTTGTCCGTCTTGTTCTGCTGGCGGAACCACTGGTTGATGCGGCTCTTTGCCTGGGAACTCTTCGCAATTTTCAGCCAGTCGCGGCTCGGTCCCTTGGAGTTCTGCGAGGTGATGATCTCGACGCGGTCTCCGTTGTGAAGTTCCGTCTCGATCGGCACGAGTTTTCCGTTGACCCTCGCTCCAACCATCTTGTTGCCGACCGCACTGTGGACGGAGTAAGCAAAGTCGATGGCACAGGAGCCGACCGGAAGCGTTTTGACATCGCCCGCCGGGCTGAAACAGTAAACATTGTCGGCAAACAGGTCGAGATCGCTCTTTAAGAGGTTCATGAACTCATGGTTGTCCGCCATGTCCTGCTGCCACTCCAGAATCTGGCGCAGCCAGGTCAGTTTTTCCTCTTCCTGCTCCGGTCCCGGTTTCTTGCCGTCGGAGGCCTCTTTGTATTTCCAGTGTGCAGCGATACCGTATTCTGCAATCCGGTGCATCTCATAAGTACGGATCTGAATCTCAAACGGCTGTCCGTTCGGTCCGATCAGGGTTGTATGCAGGGACTGGTAACGGTTTGGCTTCGGCATCGCAATGTAATCTTTGAAACGGCCCGGGATCGGCGTGTACATTTCATGGATGACACCGAGCGCTGCATAGCAGTCTTTGACGGATTCCACGATGATGCGGACCGCAAAGAGGTCATAGATCTGATCCAGCGTCTTGTGCTGGTTGACCATCTTTTTGTAGATGCTGAAAAAGTGCTTGATTCGTCCGTTGACATCTGCCTCAATGCCGGCCTGGTGGATATGACGGGTCACCTCTTTTACGATCGCATCGACAAACTCCTGCCGCTGCTCCCGCTTCATGCTGACCTTCTGCACCAGTTCATAGTACGCATCCGGCTCCAGATATTTCAGAGAAAGGTCATCGAGTTCGACCTTGATCTTGGAAATACCGAGGCGCTGTGCGATCGGGGCATAAATATCCATCGTCTCACGCGCTTTTTTCTTCTGCGTCTCCGGCGACCAGTACTGTGCGGTCCGCATGTTGTGCAGACGGTCCGCCAGTTTTACCAGAATAACGCGGATATCCTTTGCCATCGCAAGGAACATCTTTCTCAGGTTTTCTGCCTGCTCCTCGACCTTATCCGCAGAATATTTCAGCTGTGCCAGCTTCGTGACACCGCTTACAATCAGGGACACCTCCGGGCCGAACTCCTCGGTCAGCTCTTCTTCGGTCATGACGGTATCTTCGACAACGTCGTGCAGAAGGCCTGCCGCGATCGACTCCTTGTCGAGCTCCAGATCTGCCAGGATAATTGCCACACAGAGCGGATGGATGATGTACGGTTCCCCGCTCTTTCTTTTCTGGTCCTTATGTGCATCCGCTGCCACGCGGTATGCTTTTTCGATCAGGGAAATATCGTCCGATGGATGATATTTTTTCACAGAAGCGATCAATTCCCCGTATAATTCCTCCGGACTTGTAAAATCGTCCGTCTTGCGGATTCTGGCTTCTGCCGCCGCCACATCCTTCTTTAATTCTTCTTCACTGATTCTTTTCTCTTCTTCCATATGTATCCTCCGCTCTCATGATTAACCCCTGCGTTTCGTTGGATACGTTATTTGCCATCGTAACGGATGACAGATTTTACATCATATTTTGCCAGTTTTTCGCGTCCTTTTAAGCCGGCAAGCTCCATCAGGAACACGATTCTGGTTACTTCGCCGCCGAGGCGCTCGATCATTTTTGCACAAGCCTCCACGGTACCGCCGGTTGCAATCAGGTCGTCGATGATGACTACCTTCTGGCCCGGTTTGATGGAGTCTTTGTGCATCTCGATCGTTGCGCTGCCGTACTCCAGGTCATAGCTCTCCTCGACGGTCTCCAGAGGAAGTTTTCCTTTTTTACGGATCGGTACGAACGGTTTGTGCAGATTGTAAGCAATCGGCATACCGAAAATGAAGCCGCGGGACTCGGTTCCGCAGATTACATCACAGTCTACTTCTTCTACAAAATGCTGCATCTCATCTATGGCAAGCTGCAGTCCGTCTGCGTCCTGCAGGATACTCGTTACATCTCTGAAAATAATACCCGGTTCCGGGAAATCCGGAATACTTCTTACGTAATCCTCTACTTTTTTCATAAAATATTCCTCCGTTTCGTCAAGGTTTGACAATTCACCTTACAGTATAGCATCAATATTCTTCTGCGTCAATTTCGTTTCCGATAGAAAACAGGGCAGAAAAATCAGGTATTTGCGGCTTTTCTGCATCTTTAAAAATAACTCTGGATATTGATCTGTAATTTATCGCGTCCGTTCCACGTATCGATCGACGGATAGTACGCTACCGAGAGGGCCGGATGTGCATCCACGTATGCGGCGAACGCTTCTCCCTCGCCGAAATAGACACCATCCATCTGGTATCCGCCCGCATCGGCAAGCTGTACTTTCACCACGTTTCTATTCTTTCCAAAAATGCGGTAATTTAATACAGTCAGTCCTTTCTGTGCGAACAGCGGTTTCGTGTTGCCTTTTCCGAACGGCTCCAAGAGACTTAACTGGCGGATCAGATTTTTGGTGATGTAGGTGATCGGCATCGGCACATCGATCACGACTTTTTCGACGAAATCCTCTTCCGTCAGCGTGGAATTATCGTTCAGTGCCCGGCGGAACGGTTCGATCATCTCCTCTCCTGCGAGGGAAAGGCCCGCAGCCATCGGGTGGCCGCCGAATTTCGTCATCAGTTCTTTGCATTTGCAGAGCTCCTCATACATCGAATACGCTTCGATCGAGCGGCCGGAGCCCTTGACGCCCTCCTCACTTCTGGTGAGTACGAAGGATGGTTTGTGGAAGTGCTCCCGCAGGCGACCTGCGATGATTCCGGCAAGGCTCTCGTGGCAGTCCGGCAGATAGACGACGAGGACTTTGTCGTTCTGCAGCGGGGAGGTTTCCACGAGCTCGATTGCTTTCGCCTCACCCTGGCGCGTCAGCTCTTTGCGGCTTTCATTCAGGTCTTTCAAGTCCCCGGCAAGCTTTGCGGCCTCCTCACGTGTCTTTGCGCAGAGCAGTTTTAACGAATGCTCCGCCGTGTCAAGCCGTCCCGATGCGTTGATGCACGGGCCGAGAACGAAGCCGATGTGATACGGTGTCACGTTTTCCGCCTCGATGCCCTGCACACGGATCAGCTCCTGCAGGCCGAGGTTCTGCGTTTTATGGAGCGCCCGAAGGCCGGCTTTTACAAAAATCCGGTTTTCTCCCTGCAGATCCATCACATCACCGATCGTCGCAATGGCGACAAATTCCAGAAAGCGGAAGCTGTGCTCCTTTGGAATACCTGCTTTTGCCTCCATCGTCTGGATCAGTTTCCATGCGACGGCCGCACCGCAGAGGCCCGGAAACGGATAGGAACAGTCTTTCTGTTTCGGATTGACAACCGCGTCCGCCGGCGGCAGGATGTAGCGGCGTTCTCCGTTTTCATCCTCCTCAAACGGAACCTCGTGGTGGTCCGTCACAACAACCGTCATGCCGAGCTCTTTTGCCAGACGGATCTGACTGCCCGCCGCGATGCCGTTGTCACAGGTGACGATCGTGTCCCGCCCCTCATCCGCGGCAAACTGCACAAGATGCTCATTTAAGCCGTATCCGTCTGCAATCCGGTCCGGGATACGCACATCCACATCGGCACCGAGATCTTTTAAGCCGGTCAGCAGAATATACGTTGCCGTAACACCGTCGATGTCGTAGTCCCCGATGATGCGGATCGGCTTTTTCTCCCGGATTTTTTCTGCGATCAGATCTGCCGCGCGCTCCATATCCTTCATCAGCAGCGGATCGTGGAGCTGCTCCAGATCACCGAAGAGATACTCTTCGATCTCTTTCTCCCCGGTCACATCCCGGTTCCGGATCAGGCGGGCAATGACGGGATCGATGCCGAACCGGTCCGCAATTGCCTGGAAATCGGCGCGTTTTGCCGAAACTACCCAGCGTTCTTTCTTCATATATTCTCCTCTTTCCTGTTAGCAGGAAACGCCGGACTTTTCCGGTCCGGCGTTTCTCTTTTTATGGTTTTTGCTGCTTTTATTTATTTTTTGTCTTATTCTGTACTGCTTTGGACGGCACATATTTGTTTTTTCCAACGTGCTTCATCACATACCACAGGGCACCTGTGATGCAGACAGAAGTGTAAGCTCCGCATACGATACCAACCATCAGAGGTGCTGCAAAGTCGCGGATGGAAGAAACTCCCATCACGAACAGAACAAAGATGGTGATAAAGGTGGTGAGGGAACTGTAAATGCTTCGGGTCAGGGTGTCCGTGATGCAGCGGTCAACCAGAGACTCGATCGGCTCTCTCTTTAACTCCGGCAGATTCTCACGGATACGGTCGAAGATGACGATCGTACTGTTGATGGAATAGCCGAGGATCGTCAGCATACACGCGATAAAGGTGCTGCCGACCGAAATACGGGATACCACATAGAATCCGAATACAATGGCGATATCGTGCATCAGTGCAAGGATGGCACTCGATGCAAAACGGATGTCGCGGAAACGGATCCAGATGTACAGCAGCATGCAGACTACAGCGATGATAACTGCTTTCATCGCATTCTGGCTCATCTCTTTACTTACAGTAGAAGAAATGTTGTCGAAAGTGATTTCAGAAGTATCGACACCGAAATTGTCTGCCATTGCCTGGTAAACCTGCTCACGCTCTTCCAGAGTCAGAGAACGTGTTTTGATGATGACATTGTTGCCTCCGACAACCTTTGTCATCTGAATATTGGAATCTTTTGTCACGCCTTCCACAACCGGCTCTACCTCTTTGTCCAGCTCTTCGATGGAGTAATCCTCGTTGAACGGAACGTTGATGGAAGTACCGCCCTTGAAGTCAAGGCCGAAGTTCAGTGCGCTTCCCTTTGTCTGATGCATGAAAATCATGCTGGCCGGAACGGCAAGCAGCAGAATGCAGGAGATCGTGAAGAAGATCTTTCTCTTTTCCACAAATGGAAATCCCTTGCGCTCTTTCTTGGTTCCGTAGTATTTCGCATCCTTCAGTCCCATACCGTACAGGCTGTTGACCAGCAGTCTGGAAACAACCATGGCGCTGAACATGGAAAGAACAATACCAAGAGCAAGTGTCATGGCGAATCCGCGGACACTTCCGCTTGCGAGTGCATACAGAACGGCTGCTGCAATCAGAGTCGTTACGTTTCCGTCCAGGATGGCGGAAGCTGCCTTCTTGAATCCGTCGCGGATTGCTGCATGAACCGTCTTTCCGGCACCGATCTCCTCCTCGATACGGGCGTAGATGATAACGTTCGCATCGACTGCCATACCGATCGACAGGATAACACCAGCGATACCAGGCAGAGTCAGGGTCAGGTCAAATGCATTTAAAGAAATCAGGTTCAGCTCAACGTAAATGAGCAGTGCCCATCCGGCTGCAATACCAGGCAGGCGGTATACAACTGCAAGGAAGATGATGATCAGGATAATGCCGATCGCTCCTGCTTTCACGCTGGTGGAAACAGCTGCAGATCCAAGCTGTGCTCCAACGACGCTGGAGTTGATCTCCTCAAGTTTCAGGGAAAGGGAACCGATACGGAGGGTGGATGCCAGGCTGGTTGCTTCATCCCAGTCCATGTTTCCGCCGGAGATGACTGCAGTACCATCGGAAATCACAGCGTTTACACTCGGTACACTGACGAATTTCTCATCATAGTAGATACCGATGCTCTTTCCTGCGCTGTAGGCTTCCTGGGTTGCGTCTGCAAATTTCTGTTTTCCTTCGTCGGTCATTTTCAGCTGAACGACGCTCTCGGTTGCTTTTGTGGTGGAGTTCTGCTGATGCATGGCTTCTGCGCTCTCCACATCTTTACCAGTCAGAACGACGGAGCCGTCCTCCTCGAGCTCTTCGATAGTTTTTCCGTTCAGAACGTACTCGCCGGTCGAGCTGTCGTAGGTGTAGTTTTCTGTTCCGTCATCGTTGGTCTGTTTGATGAAATACAGGCTTCCCGGTTTACCCATCTCTTCCAGAATGGTGGTTGCATCGGTTGCACCCGGGATTTCAATGGTGATACGGTTGTCGCCCTGCAGATATACCTGTGCCTCTTCGCTGTACTGCTGCGCACGCTGTTCCAGCTTGTAGCGGGTATCTGACATTTCTTCGTCTGTCGGGTTGTCCTTTACGGCCTGATAGGTAATGCTGACACCGCCGGACAGATCCAGACCCAGGTTGATGTTCTTCATCGAACCGGTTCCGGTAGGACCCCATCCTTTGATCATCGTCCATCCAAGAAGCACTGTTACAATGGCTGCTAGGACGAGTGCGATGATACTCTGTTTCTTCTTCATCATGTCGCGATTTTCCTCTTTTCTTTAATCTTCGGCCAGAGCTGCCTTTATCATCAATGCACACTCGATCCGTTTCTGCTGCATCTTGCATCCGATCTCGTAAACATCGTTGATCTTACCTGTGAAATTGTAGGAGTTTGCCGCGCATCCGCCGCTGCAGTAGAACCGTGCAAAGCACTGGCTGCACTCCTTCTTGGAATAAACGTTGCATTTCTTGAATTCGTTGACCGTTTCTGTCTTTTTCACGCCTTCGTAAACATTTCCAAGGCAGAAATCTTCCTGTCCTACGAACTGGTGGCACGGATAGAAATCGCCCCACGGTGTTACCGCAAGGTACTCGGTTCCGGAACCGCAGCCGGAAAGACGTTTATAAACACATGGTCCGCCGGTCAGATCGATCATGAAATGGAAGAAATTGAAGCCTCTTCCTTCTTTTTCTCTCTTGATCATCTCTCTTGCCAGAATGTCGTACTGTTCGAAAATCACCGGAAGGTCTTCCTCGCGGATCGCGTAATCCTCGGTCGGAGGTGCTACAACAGGCTCAACCGAGATCTGTTTGAAGCCGAGGTCTGCCAGATGGAGGACGTCGGCAGCAAAGTCTGTGTTGTAATGCGTGAAGGTTCCGCGCACATAGTATTTGTCCTGATGACGGAGTTCAGCGAATTTCTGGAATTTCGGCACGATCAGATCGTAGCTTCCGGCACCTTTGCGGAACGGACGCATGTGATCGTGAACTTCTTTTCTTCCGTCGATACTTAATACGACGTTGCCCATCTCCTTATTGCAGAACTCCATGACCTCGTCGTTTAAGAGAACACCGTTGGTGGTCAGGGTGAAACGGAAGTTCTTGTTATGTAACTTCTCCTGTTCTCTTCCGTAGGCTACGAGCTGTTTTACAACATCCCAGTTCATCAGCGGTTCACCGCCGAAGAAATCTACCTCGAGGTTTCTTCTGCTGCCGGAGTTTGCGATCAGGAAATCAAGCGCTTTTTTGCCGACTTCCAGGGACATCAGTGCACGTCTTCCGTGGTACTCGCCCTCTTCTGCGAAGCAGTAACGACAGGCAAGATTGCAGTCGTGTGCGATATGGAGGCAGAGTGCTTTTACGACGGTCGGACGGTTGGAAAACTGATCGATTGCGTTTTCGTAGATATCTTTGGTAAAGAGCATGCCGTTGTCTGCAAGTTCCTGAATTTCTTCTCTGGCTTCGGTGATGTCCTGCTCGGCGTATTTACTGCTAAGCGCCTCTGCTGTCTCTTCTGCATTTTTTCCTTCGTTCATGCAGGAAAGCACATCGTATACGCAGTCATCCACAACATGGACGGAGCCGCTGTTGACGTCCAGCACCATGTTGAAGCCATTGCTTTTATATAAATGTATCACTGTGGTATTCCTTTCTATAACTCTCTCTTTTTTTAATATGCCTGGCAAAAAGAATGTTCCCAAATCCGGCGAAACCGGTTCTGGGAACACCTTTTACTCGTCCTTATGGATTACTTTTACTTATGCTCGCAGCTCTGGTTGCCTACGGTGCAAGAAGTCTTACATGCGGACTGGCAGGATGTCTGGCACTCACCGCATCCACCTTTTTTTACAGTGTTCTGTAAGCTTTTTGTATTTAAAGTTTTGATGTGTTTCATGGCACATTCCTCCTTCATTGTAGTTGACGCGCGACTTTTTTATAGTCTTCGGCCATTAGCTCTTCCCATTATAGCATAGGTTTTTCAAATTTAAAAGTCTGTTTTTTGAAAAAATGTTCTGTTTTGTCCGCTTTTATCTGCCGTGTGCCGTCATTCCGCCTGCCATTCCGCCGACGGCACAGACTGCTGCCGCCCACAGAAGTCTTCCGGCTCCGGCAAATCCGCCCGGCAGGAAGACTGCGGAGACGATGATCAGAATGGCAAAATACACGATTCCAAAGCAGATGCCCCAGAGAAACCGCCGTTTTCCCGCCATGTTTCCTGCCATTCTTCCGCCGGAAAAGCTTGATGCCAGATAGATCACCACAATGCCCGCCTGCACCCAGCTTTCCTTCCAGGAAAATTTCCAGAGCAGGAAAGACAGCAGCAAAAGAAGAAGCACCGAGATCAGATAGGAAACGAGAAGAGCCTTCAGCCAGCTGATCCCGCTGCCCGCACCCACCGCCCATGTTTTCTTTTCTTCCATAAGAAAAAGCCCTCCCATACTGTAAATGTATGGAATGGCTTTTCCGGATATGCCTGTTTCTTTATTCTTCGTCAAACGGATGATTCTTTTTGAATTCCAGCCATGCGGCCATGCTCTTTGCGCGTTTCGCCTGCATCTGAAGGAATGCCATGCAGAACATAACGGCTGCAGAAAGTGCGGAGCTGATCGCCAGCGGAAGCACCATCGTCTCATCGCCGGTGTTGACCGGGATGCTGCGGATGCTTACAGTGGTCTGTGTCTTCTTCTGCGGAATCTTTGTGCTTCCGGTACTGGAATTGGAAGAGCTGTTGTTACTGCTGCTCTTCGACGGTGTGGCTGTCGGAGTCGGAGTGGATGTCTTATTCGTTCCGTAGTTGTCCGGTCCTACAAGGATCGTTCCTGCGGCACGCAGCGTACTTACGTCATCGGCTGCACTTGCTGTCATTTCACCTGCACTCAGGTTGGATTTCTGCTCTGCAGCTGCAAGCAGTTCATGCTCGCCTTCGTCCGCCGTCTCAGCTTCTGCTGTTTTCGTCTGCTCCTCTGATACAAGGCTTCTGGACAGACTTACTGCCACCGGCTGGATCAAAAGAGAGACATTGGAGATCAGATAGCCGTCTTCTGTGCTGTCCGTACCGGATGGATTGGAAATTTCATCGAAATTTTTTACGGTTTCGTTTTCTTTCTGAATTTCATCTTTTACAAGGTCATCCAGATTTTCATCCTGTTTCCACTGGTCCGATGATGCATCATTTCCCGTTCCGTTCTGGTTATCCTGGTTTGTATCATCTGCTGCAGGATCGTCTTTTGCTGTATCATCCGGGGCAGGTGTCACGGTTGGATCTTCTGCCGGAGTTTCCGGATTCTCCGGATTTTCACTGTCATCGGTATTCTCGCCCGGTGCTGTCGTCGGAGTTACTTCCGGCGTTACGGTCGGTTCCGCATCCGGTGTCGGCGCTGCCGTTGGTGTATCCCCTGTATCTTCTCCGTTGTCCGCATCCGGTGTCGGAGTTGCCGTTGGTTCCTCCGCCGGCGTTACGGTCGGCTCTGCGTCCGGCGTTTCCGTCGGTTCTGCGTCCGGGGTCACCGTTGGTTCTGCGGTTGGCTCTGCATCCGGCGTTTCCGTCGGACCCGGAGTTGGTGTTACGGTATCTTCTGCCGCATCCGGTGCCGGAGACTCGCCTGGCGCAAGCGTTGGTGTTTCCGAAACCGTTTCTTTTGCTTTTTCTGCTGCCAGAACAGCCTCATATCCGGCTTCTGTCACCACGATTTCATCTGCCGCAAAAACGGTATCTGTTACTCTTCCCCTGAAGTCTGTTTTCTGCTGTTTCTTTCGATACGTTTCCAGCTCTTTTTCATCCATTCCGACGAATACCAGATATTTTTCTGCTGCTTCCTCCGCTGCCGTTTTGCTGGTATCTGCAGCAGTGTTTTTTTCGGTTGTTTTCCCGTCCGCCTGCAGTTCTGCCGCTGCAACTGCAAGAAGCTCCTGTGCTTTTTCCACGGTTTTTACTGCTGTCTCTGCCGTTGTACCGTCTGCCGTATCATCGCCGGTTTTCAGATTCACATAAACGGCTGCCCGTTTTGTCTCTGTACCGTTCTCCGTTCCGGAGACAGTTTCGTTCTGTACTGCGCTTTTTTCCGTTCCTGCCGATGCGCTGGCACGGAGCGGAACTGCATCGGAAAATACCAGTGTGCCCGCAAGGACAGCACCCATCACTTTCCATGCCTGTTTTTTCTTCATTGCGTTTCTCCTTATGTTCTCTTGATCTATCCTAAAAAAATCTGTCTTTTTGTTTTAGCCGCCAGTCTTTCTGCCTTTATCAGTACAGCCGAGGCAAAGACTATCCTGCTGGTGCCCCAAGATGACCGGCCGGTAAGCCTCGATTACACCGTTTCCACAGCAGAAAAGGCGGGGTACACTGTTCTCACTCCCCCCAGGGCTTATTTATCAGGAAAGAATTTCCGGGGCAGTCCGGATCAGCTCTGGCGCTGGGTTGAGCAGAATATGGTTCGTGCCGATGCCGCTGTGATTTCCACCGATTCTTTGATTTACGGAGGTCTGGTGGATTCCCGCAAGCATAATGAATCGCTTACTGTCCTTATGGGGCGGGAAAATAAAATCAAAGCTCTCCATTCCCAGTACCCCAAGACTCCCATTTATGCCTTTGGCACCATCATGCGCACCCCCTATGCTTCCGGCAGCGGCGTAGAACCCTATTACTACAGCAAGTATGGTAATGATTTGTACCGCCTGTCCGGGCTGCAGGATAAAATGGATGCAGGAAAACTTTCTACCGATGAAGCAGCAGAACTGCTTTCACTGAAGCTCTCCATTCCCAGTGAATATCTGCAGGACTGGTTCAAACGGCGCACGAAGAATAATACCATCAACCGCATGCTGATCAGGGATACAAAGAGCGGTATTTTTACCTATTTCTGCAAAGGCCACGATGATAACAGCAAGAATTCCCAGTCTGCGCTGGAAGCCAGATACCTGGCGGTAGAT
>OIDU01000621.1_pt1 | contig 15806 bp, 13 predicted proteins | sample 1581481 | NCBI WGS metagenome assembly OIDU01 (sample SAMEA3882519, study PRJEB24775) | human gut metagenome | biome: human-associated habitat; feature: intestine environment; material: feces | place: Netherlands | collected 2009/2010
GATATCTTCTTTGTACTGGTTGTATATCACTTTTCTTCTGTACTTTGGTGTGAATGCAATACTGTTCTGAATCACACACATGTGTAGTTTTTTGCTCTATGTAACCGGCTGTCTGGAAGAAGCCGGTGTAATCTTCTCCGGAACAGCCCTTGATAAAGATATGGCAAAAACGCTCATCATCTTTATCAACGATATAAATTCTTTCTACAATCGTCTGGATCAAAGTGACCAGGACCTCCGGCTGCGCATCCTTTGCATATTCTGCAAAGGAGAGCAGCCTTTCCTTTGTCATTTCCAAGTCACGGATGGCAATCATATTGTTCTTTCTGCCCTCATCCAGTTTGGAAAGCTGCCGCTCCGTTTCCCTCAGTTCTTCAGCCAGATTTTGCAAATCCTCTTGAATAAATTGCTTGATATTGCCATCTGCTTCACGCAGATTTCTTGTCTGTGCTGCAATATCCGCTTTCAGCTTGTCACGTTTCTTTTTAATGAAGGTGTGCTCCTGTACTGTCTGTGATTTTTCAAGAACCTCCTCGATTTTAATTTCGAGAATATCTTTGAACCGCTCACTGTTTTCATCTGACAGGTCGGATAACTGCTGTACCACAAATTCATCCAGAAGAACGCCGTCTACCGCTTTGAAATTACATTCCTTTTTGCGATAGCCGGGACAAACATATTTGAATCGAGGTTTTCCGTTCGTCCAACGGTCGGACTCGGAAATCACACTCAATCGCCTGCCGCAGTGAGGACAATGCACCAGTCCTGCCAACAATGCGTTGGTCTTTCTGTGAGGGCGATTGTATTTCTCTGCAATAGCATCCAGAAGTTCCTGCACTTCAATCCATTGTTCACTTGAAATAAAGCCTTCATGCCTTCCGACCGCAATAATCCACTCACTAACAGGCTTGCTTTCAATGGTCTGAACATATTTTGGAGAGATGAATGTGCTGTCGCTGCCCTCGTACTTTTCTTGGTCGGTTTTATTGTAAGCCGACAATCCGTGAGTTCCGTCAAACTCTGTCATATCTCCAAACACATTGCCGTCGTGTTCGATGAAATAATTATAGCTGCGTTTATCAGCAGTGCAATAAATGGGATTTCTCAAAACCAGTCTTGTGGTGGATGCGTTAAATGCAGCACCGGAAGGAGTGTGGAATCCTTCCTCATTCATCTGTTTTGCAGTGGTCTGGATACTGCGAGTGGTTCGAAAAATTTCATACAAACGCTGAACCATGCGTTTTTCTTCCGGCAGACTTTCTAAGTAGCTGTATGCTGATTTTCCCTTACCACTTCCGGTTGTTACACGGCGGACAGTAAATCCCATCGGTGTATTGCCGCCGAGCCATCGACCGTCCTTTGCAAGTTCCATCATATTGTCTACAATTCTTTCTGTCAGAGTATCTCTTTCAAATTCCGCAATGACAGCGAATATCTGAATAAAGATTTTATATAGTCCGCTGGCAGTATTGATACCATTGGAGCAAATCAAGAGATTAACACGGTACATTTCCAAGAAATCCATCAGGCGGATTAGGTCTGCTGTTTTTCTGCCGACACGATCCAGCTTGTAACATACGATTGCTTTGATTTTTCCGTCCTGCACATCATGCAGCATTCTCTGAAAATCCGGTCTGTCTGAAAAATATCCGCTGAGACCTTTATCTTCATATTGAAGAAATTCGTAATCTTCATCCAGTCCCAATTCCTTTTTAGCGTAATCTGCACATTGTTTGAACTGAACACCGATACTGTCACCCTTATTGGTGATACGGGATTTACGGGCGTATATCGCAACGCCACGGTTATCTTTTTCAACTTTTCTCTGTTTCTTCATGGATAGTCACCTCCGCTCACATCATACTGCCATCCCGGTTATTCTATCAAGTTTGTGGCCGTTGCTACGAACCCATTCCAGAAACACATACAAGGTTTCTGTGTCAAAACTTCTGATTCCCCGTGCGATAAACTCTGCTCGTTTCTGCTGAAAAGCTTCCATAGTTTCTTTGAATTTTTGTCCTCTGTGAATTACTGCAATCAAATAGTTCCCTCCGTTTCTGTCTGTGGTTCTGACCTCGGACCAACTTGGTCCAAAGTCAGATAATGAAAAAAGCTGCTACACAGATGCAACAATGACAGACACAAAAGATTCTGTATCTGACTTGATGCTTCCATGTAACAGCTCCGACAGTTCGGACTGACTAAAAATATGTTTGTATAAATATGGGACTTGCCCATCAATAAAATCTTGTATGAAGCAGTATTTAATTTTCATCTGTGACTATCATAGCATGAAATGTCGAAATAAGCAATCTTGTCAAGTTCAGCTAAAGAGCATATCCAAAAGTTGAGAACAGGCAGCTAATAGCAGATTTTTATTTTGCCGTAAGTTGCAGTAAGGATATTTTTGATTTTCTAATTGAAGCATGATGATACCTCTGGACAAATTGTCCAGAAGTCATTTTGACATTTATAAAATTCCAGACACCTCATCAAGAATTTACAATACAAAATCTCTACACCTTACTTTGGTGCAAGTTACACTGTAGTACTTCATCCCAACTTGGGACGAAGTTGATTTTCAGAAAATAGAAGCACTGTCTTGTGTCCAATTCGTTCATAAGCATAAAGCTCAGCCCTTCAACTTCTACACAAATTATGTCGAAGTACTTTTCGTTTTTCTGTTTCCTACATTTTTAACTTTGTGCCAAGTTGGCACGAAGTTTTTCCCCCAACTTGGGATGAAGTTGTATCCGAGCATTGCCACTTTCGTTACTTGTGGGCGAGTTGTCCACAAGACTTCCCGACAAATTGTCGGGAAGTGAATTGCCACACATCACATAAATAATCATGGACGACTTCTCCCGTTTTTTCATTTTTTCGTTTATAGAAAATTGAACTTCTATGCAAATTGCGCAGAAGTCAGTAAGTAAAAGTATTCAGAATGAATGCGCAGCCGACACCGTAGGTGGCGTTCAAAGGGGATTGGGGATGCTGCCCCAACAAGCAATTTACGAAGATTGACCCAGAGGGGAAATCAAGAAAATGAGTAAACCTGTACAGGTTTACACTGCTTGCCAATTTGTAACGCCTATAATATACGGGCAAAATTATTCCCAAGTTGGGAATAAAAACTGATACACCTCCGCCCGAATTGGGCGGAAGTTCCAAAGCCGACTTCTGCCCAATTAGAGCAGAAGTCAATCCTCACTTGTACCCAACTTGGACACAAGTTATATTTTGCGAAAAAAACCGGCAAGCAGAGCAAAGTTATAGCGCTTTGCTCATTTTTGCTTTTTCTCATTCGGCTCAATTTGCAAAATGACTTGCCAGGGAAATCTCCCTGATACCCTTTGAACATCAATTTCATTGATGGCTACTCGTTCATTCTGAACGTTGTTCTGATAATTTGCCTTATGAGAAAATTGGCAAAAACGAGCCGGTGTGCATTGCGGATGAGGTGCCGTTTGAAATTCCAGAGAGTTGGGAATGGGTGCGATTTTCTTCAATAATTGAGTTGCAATCTGGACAAGATATGGCTCCGGACAAATACAATGCAAACGGTGATGGCATTCCGTATATTACAGGCGCATCAAACATCGAAAATGGTTCGGTAATAATTAACCGCTGGACTGAATACGGAAAAGCATTTGCGTATAAAGGCGATTTGCTTCTCACTTGTAAAGGTACTGTAGGAACAATGGCTATTCTGGATGAACCACAGGTTCATATAGCTCGTCAAATTATGGCAATCCGTACTACTGGGGAAATCGGTATTTTGTATATTCAGGTTGTACTTGAAACTTTAGTTGCATCCTTAAAAGCAGCTGCCAAAAGTATGATTCCTGGAATTGCACGAGAAGATGTTTTGAAATCATTACTACCTCTCCCACCATACGCCGAACAGAAAAGAATTGTTTCAAAATTGTCCGAGATAGCTCAATTTGTTGCTATGTACTCGTTGAGAGAAAATGCATTAAATAGATTATATAGTTCTTTTCCCGATCAGCTCCGTAAATCCATTTTACAAATGGCTGTACAGGGAAAACTCATCCCGCAAGATCCTACCGATGAACCAGCGTCCGTTCTTCTGGAACGTATTCGTGCTGAGAAGCAACGTCTGGTGAAGGAAGGTAAAATCAAGAAGGATAAGCACGAATCCGTCATTTTCAGAAGGGATAATTCTCATTATGAGAAGTTGGACGGAATCGAGCGTTGTATCGACGATGAGATACCTTTTGAGATACCAGATAGTTGGAGTTGGACAAGGTTTGGAACTGCCATGATAAATCGAGATGCTGAAAGAATTCCGTTATCCGTAGGTGAACGTTCAAAATTAGCAAAAAAATATGATTATTATGGTGCGTCGGGCGTTATCGACAAGGTAGATCGTTTTTTGTTTTCAAAACCGCTTTTGTTGATTGGAGAAGACGGAGCTAATCTTTTGCTGCGTAATAAACCAATCGCATTTATTGCTCAAGGAGAATATTGGGTAAATAACCACGCTCATGTTTTAGATTCTGTGGAAGGACTGCTGTTAGAATATGTTGCAACATATATCAATGCAATCAATCTTGCTCCGTATGTTACGGGAACTGCACAACCTAAAATGAATCAAGAAAAAATGAACTCTATTCTCATTCCGATTCCTCCAACTGCTGAACAATTTAGAATTGTCCATGAGGTATCCTGTATAACATCAGTAATCGGACATCTGTAAAGAAAAAGGCATACACTTCTGACGATTTGAGGTGTATGCCCTTCTTTTTACCAATCTACGATTGTATCAACAATTTCACGCTGTTCTGTTGCAGTTTTTCTCAGATAAATACGAGTGGTTTCAATACTCTCATGGCCCATGAGGTCTGCCAGAAATGCAATATCATTACATCTTTCCAGAAAGTTCTTGGCGAACCTGTGCCGAAAAGAGTGCGGATATACAACAGCCGGGTTGATGTCATATCGCACAGCAAGCTTTTTCAGTTGTCCGGAGATTCCACGGGTGGTAATGCGTTCCCCATATTTGTTCAAAAAAATGAAGCCGCTTTCTTGTTGCTTTTCAGCCAACCAAGAAAGGGCTTCATTTTGTAACTCTTTGGGGATATAAATTCTGCGTAATTTGCCGCCTTTAGAATACAAATCAAGATGCCCCAATTTAACGTGTTCAGCCTTGATTTGAATCAACTCACTGACTCTGGCTCCGGTAGCAGCAAGAAAACGGATCACAAAATACCAGAACGTCTCATCATCTCTTTTTAGGCAGGATTTGAAGTATTCATAGTCCGCTTCGCTGATTACGTTTTCCAGAAAAGATTTCTGCTGTACTCGTACAAAGGGGAGTTTCCACTTCTCTTTGCCGATACATTCCAAGTAACAGTTGATAGCTCGCAATCGAAGATTAACCGTCTTGGGCTTGTAATTCTCAATCAGCCATACCTTGTACTCACGCAGCTTTTTCTGGGTGATATCATCATACTGTTCTCCATATTGCTTAATTGCAAACATATACGATGAGATCGTGTTTTCTGAGAGGTTTGTACCTCTCAAGTGTCTTTCAAATTTTTCTTTTTCTATCATGGCGAAAGACCTCCTTTCGCCAGATATTATACAATCAAGTGTTAAATCAGCGTAATTGCATTAAACAATTCTCGTTGCTTTTCAACAATGTGACGTTGTTCTAACAAAGGAGGGAGTGGAAACAACAAGTTCAACACACTATTTCGATCTATTCCAGGAATAACGGAATAACGCCCTGTCCCTTAGATTTAATTTGTTCAAAATTCGCTTGCAAGAATACTCGAATATAAGGCATATCAAGCGTAGTCATTTTTTTAATCGCCATGATTTGTCTGGCTATATGAGCTTCGTCAATATCACAGATTACAGTTTTTCCATATCCAGAACCTTTGCAGACCAAGAGAACATCACCACGATTTACAATTACTCTTGGCACTTCTGTCCAACGATTTATTAAAACACCGTGTTCTGATAAACTGCTTGCTCCGGTAATATATGGTACACCTTGCTGTTTATCATTATATTCTTCAGGTTTGAAATCTGTTCCAGAAAGCAAAGAAATTACTTGCCCAAATCTCGTCCATTTCCAGTTCTTCGGAATCTCAAACGGTATTTCATCGTCGATACAACGCTCGATTCCGTCCAACTTCTCATAATGAGAACTTTACAAAGTGCTGATTTTAGGCAGTATTTGCTTTATGGCGGTAACAATCCTGTGCTGTTCTTGAATAGGTGGAACTGGAATCCAATAATTACGTAGATATCCTAATGAGACAAATGACTGTACACCACCAGAAGCAAATTTCTTCATGGTATCTTGTGACAAATAAAGGAACCAATATACATATTCCATATCTAATCCATTGGCTATTTTCTTGAACAGAGCCATGTTTTTGATACTAAATTCAGCATTCCCATTGTAAAGTACTGGATTTCCGATGCTTCCAATCATGGCATACATTATATCTCCGGCATCAACCTTTGAACGCAGAGAAATTGCAAGGTGATCTTCTCTACTTATAAATTTTGCAGTTGAAAAATCAATTTTTCCATTGCATAGATTTTTGCTTGTTACAAGAGGGATACCTTCAAGAACATACTTAGGGGTGTCGTGTGTTCCATCTCGAACGTCCAGATAACTTCCCATCCTTGCCCAACACCAATTCTCTGGTATTTCAAAAGGAATTTCATCATCAATGCAAACTTCCTCAGAACCACGCTTTTCATAATGAGAATTATCCCTTCTGAAAATGACGGATTCGTGCTTGTCTTTCTTGATTTTTCCTTCTTTCACCAGATGTTGCTTCTCGGCACGGATGCGTTCCAGAAGAACAGACACCGGTTCATCAGTAGGGTCTTGTGGGACAAGTTTTCCTTGAACTGCTTCCTGTAGAATGGACTTGCGAAGTTGGTCAGGAAATTCCGTATTCAATTTATCCAAATACTTTTCGACATCTGCATACTTTTCCATCAGAGGTTCAGATTCTTTTATTTTTGAAACAATACGTTTTTGCTCAGATAATGGTGGTAATGGAAATAATAATGCGTGTAATGCGTTAGCAGATAATCCTTGGATGCCTATTCCTTTTCCACCAATCCATCCAGCGTGTTTATACAAATAGAACAAGTAATAAAAGAACTCTGTACATACTTCTGTGTAGGAACGAAGCTTATGAATATGATTTTGTATGCGAATATCTTCATCAAACATCCATATTGCAGCACGCCCGATATCTCCACCTTCGCAAACAAGTAAATCGCCTTTTGTTGCGGTACATTTTTCAATCTCATTTTCAGAAAAGTACATTTCCCTCAAATTACCCAGTTCAAATCTATCCCAATACAAATTAGATGTTGTGATATATGGCAAAAGAGAACCAGTGCGATTGGATGCATTTAAGGCTTTACCTGTATTGTGTTGAAAGATGTTACCGAGACGCACCCATTCCCAACTCTCCGGAATTTCAAATGGAACCTCATCAGCAATGCAAACAGGCTCGTTTTTGCCAACTTTCTCATAAGGCAAATTATCGGCACCACGGAAGATGTAAGAAGGATTCTTCTCTTTCTTGATTTTCCCTTCTTTGATGAGCTGTTCTTTTTCTTTTCTTATTCTCTCAAGCAATACAGAAGCCGGCTCATCATTTGGGTCTTGCGGAACAAGTTTCCCCTGAACAGCCATCTGTAATATTGAGTTTTTCAGCTGTTGTCCGGTCATTATTCTTCCTCCAAATCAATTCCCAATATTTCTGTAATCTGAGCCAGAATGCGGTCAATATCTGCATTCAGACTTGCTCGTTTTTCCTGATACTGCTGGATCAGTTCCTTAGGCGGCAGAATTTCTTCTTCCTCGTGAGGATATCCGCAGAGATCAATGTTGTATGTTCTGTCAGATAGTTCTTTGACTGTAAATTTCTTCGCCTTGTCAAACCCGTCAATCGTAATTTCTTCTCTGTTATCCCACCACTGTACAGCGGGGTCAAAATGAACAAGCTGCATCGGCTTGGTTTTTGAGAAGTTTTTATAGCCCTCTGGCATATCCAGACGATAGAACCACGTTTCTGTTGTCGGGCCAGTACGGTCAAAGAACAGAATATTGGTTGTGATGGATGTATAAGGCGCAAAAACGCTGTGCGGCATACGAATGATAGTATGTACATTACATTCTGAGAACAGCTTTTTCTTGATTGCCACCTTCGCATTATCCGTTCCAAACAAGAATCCATCTGGAAGAATAACCGCCGCACGACCACCTTTTTTCAGCCGATACATAATAACAGACATGAAAAGGTCTGCGGTCTCAGAGCTTGTCAGGTCATCAGGGAAAAAGTTTTGAATAGATTTATCCTCATGTCCGCCATAAGGTGGATTCATTAAAATAACATCAAACTTATCATCATCTGTATAATCAAGCAAGTTGTGTTTCAATGAGTTCATGTGATAGATGTTCGGAACTTCAATATCGTGCAACAGCATATTAGTCACACAGAGCAGATAAGGGAACGGCTTTTTCTCAATTCCGTAAATACTATCATCAAGCTGTTTCTGAGCCGTAGTGTCAGTTACCTGCTTGGAGAGCTGTCCAAGCCAAGAGGTGATAAAGCCACCAGTACCGCAAGCAAAGTCTGCCATCTTTTCGCCAAGCTGCGGCTTGATCATTAGAGCCATAAACTCGGTTACAGCTCTCGGCGTGTAAAATTCACCGGATGAACCGGCAGACTGCAACTCTCGCAGAATTTCCTCATAGACAAAGCCAAAGTCATGGCTTTCCTTAACATCATCAAACTCGATTTCATCAATGACATCAATGACTTGACGGAGATAAACGCCATCTTTCATATAGTTATTGGCATCTTCGAAGGTGGACTTGACAATGGCTTTCTTAATTGGGGTATCGGGTGTGACCTGGATACCCTCATAGAGAACCTTTTCACTTTCTTTGACATCATTGCCTTTCAGCACCGGGAACAGGGTGTTATTGACGAAGCTAAGGAGCTTGTCTCCAGTCATAGCATGACCGTTTTCGTCAGCTTTCGCCCAATTTCTCCATCTAAGATCTTCGGGAATGATAGATTCATAATTATCCTCATTCAGTTCCCAATCATCTTCCTTTGCGTCATAAACCTTAAGAAAGAGCATCCATACCATCTGCTCAATTCTCTGGGCATCACCGTTAATACCTGCGTCCATACGCATTATATCTCTAATTCTTTTTATAAAACCTGACTGCATCGCCATAATTATCCTACCTCTATTTCTTCATAAATATTTGCTTCAAGTTCTCTAACAGCGGCTTCATATTGCGCCTTGCCACCAAACAGCTTGACAATTTTTGCAGGCTTACCGTAATTGGCAAAATCTGCAAGAGAAAGCACCTTAATATCTTCAACCTCTGTGATGCCTTGGTTCATGTACTTGTCCAGCAATATATCAAGGACAGCCTGTGCATCGGCTGAATACTTGCTGAAAAAGTCTTTCTTCTTGACGTTGTTTGCTCGTTCTTTTCGGGTCAGCGGTTTCTTGCCATATGCGACATAACAGATAAAGTCAAAATCGTCTACATCTTTCATTCCCTGATCTGCTTTAAGCACTTTCAAATCAATACCCATTGCCATAAAGGATTCTTCAATGGTTTTCTTCTTGTCCGATGCTTTCCATTTGCGGATGAAGTCGGACAGAGAAGCGTATTCGCCCTTGATGTTGGTTCTTGTATAATCAATAATGTCTTCCTGTCTGAGCAGTTTGCCGTTGGCATCGTAGACAGAAACAGTCTTGTTGATAATTTTCACCTTGCACCCATCCTTATCAACGATTGGAGTTTCTACGGGGTCAACAGGAGGTTCCTTACCTCCACCTCCGCCATGTCCGCCGCCTTTTGGCTTAGTGCCGCCATGTTGGAAGCCCTCATCCTGTTCAACCGGGCCGTCCCAATCCGGGTCAGAAAATAGCCTTGTCACATTTCTAAAGTCCATAACGACAAAATGTGTCTTGCCGTCCTTTTCTCTAATACGGGTTCCTCGTCCAATAATCTGCTTAAAGGTAGTCATGCTCTCAACCGTCTTGTCGAGAACAATCAGCTTCGTCATCTTGCAGTCAGCTCCGGTAGAAAGAAGTTCCGAAGTTGTTGCAATGACTGGATAAGGCTCGGATACAGAGATGAAATAATCAAGTTTGGACTTGCCATAAACATCCGAACCTGTAATTCTCACGCAATAGTCCGGGTTCTCCTTAACCATGTCAGAATTGCGGTTGATAAGGGCAATCCTCATGCGTTCTGCATGGTCTTCGGAAGCACAGAAAATGATAGTTTTTTGCATCCTGTCGGTACTTTTCAGATATTCCGTGATTTCTCGTGCAACCTCGTCAATACGGTCTTGGAGAATAATGTTGTAGTCGTAGTCCCTGTTATTGTAAATGCGGTCTTCAATCACATTGCCGTAAATGTCGGTCTGTCCGTGGTACGGTCTCCATCCATCTCCAATGTTGGTCGTGATATTGATGACCTTGAACGGAGCAAGGAAGCCGTCCTCTATACCTTGCTTCAAACTGTAAATGTAAACCGGTTCTCCAAAGTAATCTATGTTCGACACCTTTTCACTTTCCTTTGGAGTAGCGGTCATACCAATCTGAGTGGCAGAAGAAAAGTATTCCAAAACCTTGCGCCAGTTGCTGTCTTCCTTAGCACTTCCACGGTGACACTCGTCTACCACGATAAGGTCAAAGTATTCAGGCGGAATCTGCCTGAAATGCTCCTCGTCATTCTGTCCCACCATCTGATGATAGAGGGCAAAATTCACTTCATGGGATGCAATTTCTTTCAAACATTCTTTGTCAGAAAAATCAACCTTGTAAGTTGTCTTTTCAAGCGGTGCGAAGTCCTGTGCAATACTTTGGTCTACAAGAATATTTCTGTCCGCTAAATACAAAATTCTCTTTTTAAGGTCAGAACGGAGCAGACGATATACAATCTGAAAAGCAGTATATGTTTTGCCTGTTCCGGTAGCCATGACAAGCAGCAATCTCTGCTGTCCTCTGGCGATTGCTTCAACGGTTCTGTTTACAGCATTTCGCTGATAGTATCGTGGAGGATATGTATTTTGCGAGGAATAATAGGGCTGTAAAACAATTTTCTTTTCCAAATCAGAAATGCCCTTACCGCCGTTCAGTTCAGCATAATACCTCGCCACAAGCTCATCCTGTGTCGGAAATTTATCTAAAGCAATTTGCTGTTCCTGTCCGGTCAAAAAGTTATGCTCATAGAAAGCGTCTCCGTTTGAGGAATAGGCAAATGGTAGATCCATCATCTGAGCATAGGTCATAGCTTGCTGCAAACCATGAGATACAGAGTGGTTATTGTCCTTTGCTTCAACAACGGCAATAGGCTTTCCGTCGTTGAGGTAAAGCATATAATCAACAAACTTAGGCTTGCTACGAGCCACGATGTTTCCACGGATATTGATGCGACCATCCGTGATTTTAGTCTCCATCGTGATATGACCTTTCCAGCCTTTCATAATAGCAGGAGTAATATAATTCAATTTGATGTCTTCTTCTGTCATTTGTTTCTTTGATAAAACAGTACTCATCAGTATATCCTCCTTGCCTTAAGCTGTCTGTTCTGGAATGATATCCAGAATATCATCTATGGAGCAATTTAACACTCCGCATATTTTAACCAAAACCTCTACTCGTACATCTTCATTCTTTCCCAGTTTTGCCATGGCATTTGTACTAATTTTTGCAGCCTTAATAAGTTCCGTCTTGCTCATACTACGATCAATAAGAATTTTCCATAATTTATTATAACAAACAGCCATGTTTCAACCTCCCACAAATGCAACTTCTCATAATTTTGTGCTATAAGAACATTATACCTCTTTTTTCTCTAAATTCAATTTCAAATTGCAATTCTCAATCAATATTTCAATCCAACCGAGAAAAAATCTCCGTAATTCTGTAATAGAACAACGGAGATTTCAAATACTATATTTTTATTCTTTTACAATCCAACTGCCTGTTTTCTTCGAGCCAACTCGTTCCAGTCGTCCCATTTCAATCAGTTCTTTAACTGTTCTCTGAACAGTACTTCTGGATAGAGAGGCACTTTCAACGATTTCCTTTTGCGTAATGGTGGGATTGTTTCGCAATATATCAAGCAGTAACTTTTGTTTTTCTGTTAAAGCCTCATTTAATGTTTCATTTAAAGCCTCATCGCCTGATGCTTTAAAGTTCAAATTCGGAAGCTTTACTGTAAACTCTACACGATTAGAACGGAAAGTAGGTTCCATACCAGCTTGATAATTTGCAGCATTTTCATAGGCAGTACATATCTTGCTTAAACCACTGCCTTGACGTTCCATATATCCAAGACGAGCAAAAATATCTGCAAGTATGGGATTTCTTCTGGTGGAAGGAATATCATCAATATCACGTTCCTGAATCTGTGTTCCGTCAGGCATACCACCCGGAGAGTAAATTACAAGGCGATCATCAAACATATCCATATGAACTTCGCTTCCATTAATCAGGTAATCTCGGTGAATCAGAGCATTGACCAATGCTTCAAATACACTTCGCTCACAGTAATCCGGCATTTCAATTCTAGAATCAGGAGTTTTCTTCCAAAGCGTTTTCATGTTACGCTTTACAAAGCTCACGCCCTCATTCAGAAGAATAATAAGGCTACCTGTATACTCGGCACTATCCAAAGCATCAATCTGTCCACCGCTCTTATCCAATCCATTCCATCTTGTACAGAAAAGGCGAGACCAGCGGACAGGAGAATCATCGGCAAGTAATGCGCCTGCATTTGTAAGATGTCCCTGTGCATCTCGAATACCGAAAGATTCAAAACTTTTTTCTGTCATACTATTTCCAGTCCAAGATTTATAACGCTCTCTCAGTTTGCTGAAAGAGAAGTCATCATAGTTGTATGGAGATATTAACGAATCATAAGAAGAATTTCTGCCACGCATAACCAAACGCTTTAATTCGGTCGCATCAGCAACAACACTTTCATTTCCAATTCGTATATATGCTTCCGTTACACCGTCGCCGGTATAGTAATATGGGGTTTCTGCTCCTGCCGGAATTTGAAGGAGTAATAGTTCTTTTTCGTCTTCAGTTTTGTGAAGCTTCATTATCACTTCAGGAAATGGCGAAATTCTCTCTTTGATTTTCTGACTGATAAACTCGGAGTCAGACTTAATATCTTCCAAACCGACAATTTCTTCCTTGTCTGTGATACCAAAGATCAACATTCCGCCTGCTGTATTTGCAAAGGCACTGACACTCTTAAGCCAACTTTTTATTTTCTTTTTCTCAACAGCTTGTTTTTTATCGTATTCGGTTGCTTCACCAAGAAGATCTGTTATCTTCATGTGCAGTCCTCCTTTCATGGCAAATGGACGTTGTCGCAACATTGTTATTGTACCATACAGAATCGAATTTTAATAGTGGTTAAACCATATCTTACAAAACGGAAAAATATATCTGCTCCGTTCCGGACCGGAAGGGAGAGAATCAGTATTGTTATTATCAGTATAGTTACATTGTGCTTTTGACAGTTCTTGAATTGTCAAAAGCACAATTCTGGAACTGTCAGAAATACAATTCAAGAATTGTCCCACCAAAGGAATAAGGCTGACCTGTTACAGTCAGCCCTAAGTAAAAACTTTATTTCTATTAGCAGAAAATCAGTTCTGCATTAACCATTTCCTCTGCCTGCGCTTTCAGGCTATTCATGTGCTGTGCCCATGCAAGCTGTTGAGTCGTCATGTCTGGAGCCGGATTTTTCTCCAGAAGTTCAGCCATTATCTGTTCCACTCTACAACGAGCTATTTCGTCATTTTCCCACAAGTGTAGGAACAATGTCTCCGTCAGAATCATGTCATCCAAGAGCATTGGATTGTTTTCTGCAAGAAACGCTCTGCGCATCCTTCCATATTTCCCAAGCGGTTTATCGCTTGTGTGGCTCAACTGAATATCTGGGATAAGATAATCACCGCAACGAGTATAAGTCAAATTCTGTGCCATAGTCACTCCTCCAATCATTTTTTCTTTCACTTTCATTGTAATGGTTGCGCCCATAAAAGTGAAGTTTGTCGACCAGTCGCTTCGAGTGCAGCACATATCTTCTGATAAACCTTTCGTGACGGTCTGCGATTGCCTTCTTCAATCTTATAGTAGTAGCTTGGCACAATCCCTATTTGCTCGGCAAAAGCCTTCTGAGACAGTCCCAGAGCTGTTCTAACGCTCTTTAGTGCTTCGGTATAGGGTACGGCAAGGAAACGAGAGAAATCATCATAGAGCAAAGATGCTTCGATTTCCAGAACATCTGCCAGTTTGATAGATACAGCGTAAGGGATGGGATGCTTTCCGTTTTCATACATCACAATAGTCGCTGGCACAATATTCAGCTTTTCTGCCAACTGCCTTGTTGTCATCTGTTTTCGCTGACGGTAGTATCTGAGATTATCGCTCGGTAGGTTGGTCTTTGGCTTTTCTTCGAAAGGTATTGTTAAATGGAGCAGCAACTTGCCCTGATGAAATTCACACAGCGATGTGTGATTGAAAATATCATTGCAAATACAATGTGATACTTGCACATCCATTTTGTATGTGCCATAGAATTTGTTTGATTTGCCATTAAAATCACCTTTCCTTTCGTTAAATAGTAGCCTGAACAACTCTATTTTAGCGGAAAGGTGATTTTTTTGTATAACAAATTTGTTGCACCACCCGCATAGCAGGTGGTTTATTGTTTCGCACATCTCCATTTCTCCGTTGGGAGAAACTCCGATGCACTCAACAGGCTAAAGCCCATGAATCAAAAAAAGCGTCAGAACCCTCTTAGTTCCAACGCCTTTGTCAATAATTTTTATCATTTGTATGTAATATAGTCGATAGCTATATTTTTGTCAATATCCCGCTGTTTCTATATTTCAGTGGAGAAATGCCATATGCTTTTTTGAAACTTCTGATAAAATAGCTTACATTCTGGTATCCGCTCTGCATAGCTGTCTCCGTCACTGAAAGATCGGTGTCCTGTAACAACTGTTTTGCATTCTCCAAACGTAAATATGTTATATATTGCGACAATGTAATATGGAAATGTTCCTTAAAATACCGCGATATATATTTTTCCGAAAGATGAAACTGTTCCCCAAATTCCTTTAGCGATATCTTTCCTGTAAAATTCTGCTGTATATATGAAACCATCTCTTTTTCTACAATATTTCTGCCGCTTGTATCATTTTCTATTACAAATCCTTTCTTCCACATTTCAAGAATAAATTGTAAAAGAATTATTTTTGTCTTTATCTGCGCAGTTATTTTTGACTCAGTTTCATCATTTTCTGCCATATATATATCAATCAGCTGCTCACACAGTTCTTTTGCCGAGTCTTTTACTCTTGGGTTTATCATCAAATGACCGCTATTTAATGGTTCAAGCAATTTATCATCTAACATGTCATCGGTCCGAAAAGATATATATTTTAACGGAAACAAAAATGTAAAATAATCCACAGTGCCGGTCTGTGAGCCCATAAGATGCAGATTGCCCGGCGATACAACGAACGCATCCCCTGCTTTTCCAATATAACTCTCTCCTGATATACTTACCGTCAGCAAACCACTTTTTACATATATAATCTCAAATTCATCATGCCAATGTACCGGTATCTGAAATGACCGCCCCGCATTCTCTATGTGATATATACTAAATGGATTGTCCTTTGTACCATGTGGTTTATTTTCCTTTAATTCAAAGTACATACTCTCTCCTA
>OIDU01000635.1_pt1 | contig 15426 bp, 16 predicted proteins | sample 1581481 | NCBI WGS metagenome assembly OIDU01 (sample SAMEA3882519, study PRJEB24775) | human gut metagenome | biome: human-associated habitat; feature: intestine environment; material: feces | place: Netherlands | collected 2009/2010
CAGTCAGATCTTTTACGTATGCTGTCGTAATCTGCATACGCTTTCCTCCTCCAACCTGTACTCTTCCGTATATCACACCTTTTACCGTGCTGATCTTTCCTTCTTCCAGCTCTCCTACGCTTACCGGCTCTTCATATACATCATATCCTCTGGGATAATAACGGATCAGATCGCCGATGGTAAAAATTCCCATCTTGTGAAACAGTTCCTCGGTTTTTGCCCCGATTCCTTTCAGGTTACGGATTTCTGACTGCTCATTCATAAGCCTATTCTACCGCCAACACATAGTAATAAATCGGCTGTCCGCCCATGTGTGCATCTACGTCCATATCCGGATATAATTCTTCAATCTCTGCTGTCAGCTTTTCTGCTTCTTCTTCGGAAACTTCTTCTCCATAATAGAGACTGATCAGTTCAGAATCATCATTTACCAGCTGCGCCAGCATGTCCTTTGTAGTACCATCGACAGACTTGCCAACTGCAAGGATACCTGCATCACCAATTCCCATGATATCACCTTCATGGATTTCTTTATCATCGATGTGGGTATCACGGACAGCATAAGTAACCTGACCGGTCTTTACATTGTCAATCTCAGAAAGCATTGTCTCTTTGTTTTCCTCAGCAGAGTAATCTGGAATATAATTTACCATAGCCACAATACCCTGCGGAATTGTTTTGGTAGGAAGAACAATAATCTCCTTATCTTCCACAAGGCTCGCTGCCTGATTTGCTGCCATAATAATATTTTTATTATTCGGAAGAATGAAAATATTCTTTGCATTTACATGATCGATCGCTGTCAGCATATCTTCCGTACTCGGGTTCATCGTCTGTCCGCCCTCGATAATATAATCGACACCAAGTCCGCGGAAAATCTCGTTCATTCCTTCTCCGATTGACACAGAGATAAATCCCATGTCTTTGCGTGGCTCGTCTGCTTTTGGCGCAACTTTCTCCTCTTCTTTCTGTTTCTCAGCAAGTTTTTCAGCATCTTTGATCAGTTTTTCCTGATGTTCCTCACGCATATTGTCAATCTTAATCTTGCTCAAAGAACCATGTGTTAAAGCCTTTTGAATTGCAAGACCCGGATCGTTGGTATGTACGTGAGTCTTTACGATCTCATCGTCCGCAACAACCACGATAGAATCACCAATTGATTCCAGATAAGCCTTATACTCATGTTCTTCCTGCTCAGATAACGGGCGATTCAGTACAATGATAAATTCCGTACAATATCCAAACTTGATTTCTTTTTCTGTCTCAGCTGAAATCTTTACCACACCTGATCCGTTTCCGGCATCTTCGATTTCGTAATCAACTTCTTTGCCAAGAAGTGCATCGTATGCACCTTTGAGCACCTGCATAAGTCCCTGTCCGCCGGAATCTACAACACCTGCCTCCTTTAATACAGGAAGCATATCCGGAGTCTTTGCCAGAACAGTCTCTGCCTCTTCAATCAGCTTCGGGAGAAATTCTTCCAGATCATCTGTCTCCTCTGCAAGTGTCTGAGCCTTTTCAGCCACCCCTTTTGCAACGGTAAGAATCGTACCTTCTTTCGGCTTCATAACAGCCTTATATGCTGTCTCTTTTGCACGTACAGCTGCTCTTGCAAGTGCAGGTACATCAATTTCGCTTTCCGTCTTGATGGATTTTGTGAATCCGCGGAGCAGCTGGGATAGAATAACACCGGAGTTACCTCTTGCACCACGCAGAGATCCTGAAGAAATCGCCTTTGCAAGATCTTTCATAGCCGGTTTGTTTAATGCTGTTACTTCTTTTGCCGCTGACATGATCGTCATAGACATATTTGTACCTGTATCACCATCTGGAACCGGGAAAACATTAAGCTCGTTTATCCAGTCTTTTTTCGAATCAAGATTCTTTGCTCCTGCAAGAAACATCTTTGCAAGCAGTTTAGAATTAATACTTGTGATTTCCACTTTGTAATCCTCCTTAGTCAATCACCCTTACGCCTTCGACGTATATGTTGATTTTCTTAATTTTCATTCCCGTAAAAGATTCTACCTTATATTTTACTGTTTCAATAAGGTTGTCAGAAACTGTGCTGATTGAAATTCCATAAGCTACAATTACATGGAAATCAATTATAATCTCATTATCTTCATCAACTTTTACATTTATTCCATGATTTAAGTAGTCTCTTTTTAAAAGCTTAACCAGACCATCCTTCATGTTCACAGCAGCCATGCCTACTATTCCAAAGCACTCAACTGCAACAGATCCTGCGTATTTTGCAATAACATCTGCATCAATATAAATTTGTCCGTACTGGGTATCCATTTGTCCCTTCATAATATATACCTCCATCAAGTTGTGACGTAGCTAATGTTATTATACCCGTTTTTAAATAAAAAGCAAATATTTTTATATTTTATCCTTGCAATATGGTTTTTAATCTGATAGAATACATTTGTTGTGAGCTTGGAGTATATCTAAGCTTAGTGAAATGCAAGGAGGTGCAATATCATGGCAAAATGTGCAATTTGTGAAAAAGGCGTTCATTACGGAAACAATGTAAGCCATTCTCATAGAAGATCAAATCATGTTTGGAAATCAAACATTAAAAAAGTTTCTTGCAAGGTCAATGGAGTTCCACAGAAGTTATATGTATGTACTTCATGCTTAAGATCAGGCAAAGTTGAGAGAGCTTAATTTTTAAATCTTTCGAAATTATTAAAAGGACATCCGTTGGATGTCCTTTTTATTATCGTTTTAATATATTATTCTTCCTGTTCCTTATCATCAGCTATATCATCAAAATCTATATCATCATTGTCAGAACCCTTGGATGTAAATTTATTTATAACATCAGGAACCATATCAAGTATTTTTGTCATACTATCCTGATTTTTGACATTTACAAGCTTTGTCTGCCCATTCTGGATCACAAGTACTGCACTTGGCTGTATTTTTCCTCCCATACCGCCTGCTCCGTTATTTTTCTTTTCCCCAGAAAATGCTCCTGCTGCCACACCAAACGAAACATCGACAAGCGGAAGGATTATTGTATCACCTATATTGATTGCCTCACCTACAACTGTTTTTGTTGTGATAAAGCTGTCCATTCCCTTAAAAAGTGACTCTACGGTATTATTAAAACTATTGTCTGCCATTATTATACATCCTCCTTATTTTGTAATTTTATTATATAATCTGCGGCAATTCTTATCAAGCATGATCCTTATTACAGCTCCAAGCACCGATATCACAAATATGTGTCCACTTATATCAAACACGCCTGCAGCATATGCCTCTTCACTTTCAAAGTCGCATTTTATATTCCATTTATTTTTATAACATACCGGAAACATTGCAATTATCCCAAGTGCGATTCCTGTCGTATCAGGTTCTCCCGTCGAAAACTCCAGATTCAGTTTAAGTTTTTTAGGGCACACTCTTTTTAATATGAGAAAACCTTCTTCTTTTAAGTGTTTTACCGCCGCCTTGTCTGCTTTGTCGGATAACATGCTTTTTATTTTGTAAAATATTTTCTTCTTTGATGAAAGTTTATCTTTTATGTCTGCTGTTCTTTTATTTTTATGCTTTTTCCTTTTAATATGTTCTCTATTTTGTACAGCCTCATTTTCAGTTCCAGCCGGTATACTGTCCTTTTCAGATTCAGCATTGTTTTCTATATGAAACACCATATCCGCTTCATCCAAAGCAGCATCCTCATCGCAGTTTTCTTTATCATCGTATTTTTTTTCGCTGTCAGCTGCTGTATCCCAGTCATCCTCATTTTCATCAAATATATTTTTCTTCCAGAAGAGGATCCTGTACCACGCACTTATGTCGTCACTATACCCAAATTCTGCTGCCACAATGTGAAACAGCCATGACACATCAGCCTTTACCGATATATCATTTCTATCAAATTTTCCATTTGCGCTATATCTGACAGGCCAGAACAATACAAGAAGGATAAGTGCAATAAATAAAGCAATTATTGTAAGAAGAATATATCCTATCACTTTGAAAATCGCAAAGATCATCTTCTACCATCCTCCCATTTTTTCAAGGTATCCGGCAACATCGGTTTCCCCGGTATTATCATAGACTTCTTTTATTATCTCTGCCACAAGCTCTACCGCTTCCTGCCTGTCCCCGGCAATCCCTATTATTTTCAGATTTCTTTTGGGATATCCATTTTGAAGGAGTTCCCTCGCCGGTATTATATCAAGCAGATTATGTTTATTCGATGGCAATGTTATCACATGGACAAACAATGTGCCTGCATTATGATTAATTTTCCATTTTATCCTGCCCGCTTTTTTACCAATTGATTCGCCTATGTATAAATTATCATACCATTTCATTATATAACCTCAAAAAGCAGTTTATAAAACTGCTTTTTAATAATACTTGTGTGTTCCCCAAAGATTGCTCTTTTTTAAATCAATATATTCATTGTAAGCTTTTTCCAATATCTGCTTTTCATTAGAAAATTTAAGCAGATGATATGCCTCATGAAATTTATAATACCCCGAATCCATAAAATACTCTTCTCTTTGCGGTTTGCTATAATAACTTTCGCCCATCATAAGATACCAATGGACATCCTTTTCTACATTGTCCTCAGGTACTGTAAATGAATAATGACTCTTACCGACATACTGGATTATTGTCGCATTTGCGCCTGTTTCTTCTTTTACTTCACGAATTGCCGTGTCTTTGTATTCTTCTCCCGGTTCCACCGTTCCCTTCGGAAGGACCCAGCCCTCGTACTTATTTCTGTAATTCTTATATAAAAGTAAAACTTTACCACGAAAGATTACCACACCGCCACAGCTGGTTGCCTCTATCATTGCAATTTCCTCCTATAGTGTGGTGTATGCAATTATACTGCATATCTTTATTGATTAAAATAAGTATAACCCAATCAATTAAAAAGTGCAATAAAACATGACACTTTATCATTCATTAAAGTAGGTGTCAAACACCTTCTTTGCAATAGGAACAGCATATGTGCTTCCTGCTCCTGAATCCTCAACGACAACAGCTATGGCAAGATCATTATATCCATCTTTCTTTGCGTATCCGACAAACCATGCATTTGTCTGATCTGTTGTATCTGAGACCTGTGCCGTTCCCGTCTTTCCATATGCATCATAGCTTTGATCTGCAAGCTTTGAGCCTGTGCCTTCCGATACTACTGCCGACATAAGATCCTGTAGGAAAGCTGCCTGTTTTTCTGACATAAGTGCCTTGTTTTTCTGTGGTTCATTCTGCGTTACGACCATACCGCCTGCGTTTTCAACACGGTCTACAATATATGGTGTCATCAATGTTCCGCCATTGCATATCGCTCCTGCTACCATACACATATGAAGTGGTGACACAAGTGTGTTTCCCTGCCCTATGCATGTCTGCATTGTAAGGGCTGTCGTATCAGAATTACTCAGCGAAAATTTACTTGCTTTTGACTCGAATTCAATAGGGATATCTTTATTAAAAAGCATATCGTTACACAGAGCATTTAACTTATTATTGTCTATAGTAAGTCCGATATTGGCAAACGATGAGTTACATGACTTTGCAAACGATTTTCTTAAGTCCTCTGTGCCATGCGATTTATTTCCAGAACAGTGTATCGTAAATCCATCCCTTGTTATCTCACTATCACAGTCAAATTCATAATCCTCATATGTATCAGGAAATTCATTATAATATTCAAGTGCTGTAAATATCTTAAACACCGATCCCGGTGCATACTGTCCCTGGGTTGCCCTGTTATATAATGCTGTACTTCCATCACCGTTTACTTCATCCCAGTCTGCTGAGATCGTGTTCGGATCATAATCCGGCTTTGAAACCATGGCTACGATCTTTCCTGTTTCAGGTTCAATGGCTATCACCGCCCCATCATAATCGTCCAACGCCTCATACGCTGCATTCTGTGCTTTATGATCAAGTGTTGATATGACATTATCACCTATATTTTTTGTTCCGCTTATATCATTTACAATCTGTGTCAGGAAGAAATCATGTGATCTCAAAAGTGTGAAATTTTCCTGTTTTTCCATTCCAGCTTTTCCGTTCACTGCATAACCTACAGCATGTGCAAACATACGTCCATCAGGATATTCCCTTGTTTCATTTCCGTCTGCATCCGTAACAGTCCTCGCAATGACTTCTCCATCAGCTGTTGTTATTTCTCCTCTTACAACATTTTTTGCAAATAAATCCTGCAGGGAATTATACGGGCTGTTAATAAACTTATCACTCTTTACCAGCTGAAAATAGACGAAATATGCGATAAGGCCTAAAAACATCAAAAGGAAAAAATATGTTATAACCGCATATTCCCTGTTTTTATGACTGGATCTGTTTTTTTCTTTTCTTGCCATCTGTATCACTCCTTTTTGCCGGTTTTTCAACTTTCTCTGCCGCCTGATCCGACTGTATGATGTAGAGTCCCTGGATTATTCCAAAAATTATCATTGTCGAAAGAAGAGAACTTCCACCATAACTTACCAGTGGAAGGGTTACACCTGTTGAAGGTATAAACTTTGTTACACCTCCTATAGTAAGGAACACCTGAAGTGCATATATACTTCCAAGTCCAAGTGCTATGAGTTTATAAAATTTATCCTTCATCTGCATTGATATGTTAAATATCATAAGAAAGCAGCTTATGCATACAAGTATAAGGCAGATTGCAAATGCTCCACCCATCTCCTCTGCTATCGCAGAAAACACAAAATCCTTTTCTACAACCGGAATCTTTGACGGAAGTCCCTGATTAAGTCCAAGACCAAACCACCCTCCTGTTCCTATTGCAAAAAGCGACTGGCATATCTGATATCCCGCTTTATCAATTACTGAAAGCGGGTCTGACCATGCCGCTACACGGGTCTGTACATGTGAAAACAGTCTGTATCCTAAAAGTGCCGCCACCACCAGAACACCGAGTCCCCCCGCAAAAACATAAAAACGTCTCGTAGCCGCATATATAAGCATAAGATATGTAAAGAAATATAACAAAGCACCACCTAAATCCTTTGATGCAACAAGAATGAGGACAAACACTGCACTGACACCGCTTGTTATAGCAACCTGTTTTAAGTCTGCTGCATTATATAACATTGATGCTATGTAAAATACAAAAAGAATTTTCACAAACTCTGACGGCTGTATAGAAATACCGCCAAAGCTGATGGATAACTTTGCACCATAACTGTACGATCCCATCACACATACTGCAAGAAGTGCCAAAATCCCTATTCCCGCATATACCCATGTAAGTCTGCGGAATACTGACATCTTTTGTAATATTACAGGTATTAAAAGTGCAAGAACAGAACCCGCTGTAAGGAATATAAACTGCCTTATGGCTTTTGCCAATGATATTCTTGTGAGTATTATCATTCCGATACTAAGAAGCATTATCATGTTATTAAGCACAAGCTCTGATGCTTTCTTGTAAAACAGATGATAAATAAGATATATTCCCTCAAACAATATAAGCTGCGCCACATAAAACGCTGCGATCTTAAGGTCAAGCGTTGTCACATACAGCACTAAGAATCCGTCAAAATGTATAAGTAACATATATACTCTCTGTTTCTCATAGATCCGCTTTTGTTTTTTAGGTCTGTCTGAAAACCTGAAAATATGAAAACACAGATAAGTGTATATTAGAAAAAGTAATATCATTAGATATTTGGATATCTGTACTATCAAATGAACCATTTTATTCTACTCCTCTTTTAAAATGCCCGTTAGTATACTCTTTTATACCATCCGCACTGTTACTTTCAAAAGCTGCCATGACCGTATCTATTTCTTCTGGCTTTTCAAATGTAAAATCAAGCCTTAATGCATCTATTCCGGCATTTTTTATCTTCTGCATATTGTTAAACAATACTGTCGGACACGAATTATAAATAATATTATAACATTCGCTGCAATTATTCCATACCGGAAATATTTTATTGTACCGGTCTTTAAGGTATGTTATCTGCGGTGTCCTGTCACATTTATAAGAATTTTTATGCACGCACTGTGCGGATACCATGAGTGGATAATATCCATATATTATCATCTGGCTTCCTTTGTTATTACGCCTGTTTATCTCCTTCTGATTCAGCTCAAGAGGCATTGTATCAGCATCTGCCCCATTATCAAAAAACATACTCTTTGCCATATCATTGTATGTATACATATTATGGTCTGTAACTATTTTTTTACCGGCAAATCTTGTTTTTACCCAGAAAAATTCTTCATAATTTCTTACAATGAATCCTTCAAAATCTATTTTTTTCAGTTGATCTGATATCGTTTCAAAATAATCACGTGTTGATCTTCTGAATATGACCGGAAGTGCCAGATATGCTTTCTTTTCTGCGTTATTTACACAAAACACATCATCGTTAAATTCTTTGACAAAATCCCTGCGTCCATATTTACTGCTGTCAATATATATTTCTGAAATATTATCATATTCAAGCAGCCTGTACAGCTGCTTTCCATCCCTGACAGAAGCGATCACCTTTGGATCACCAGATGGTTTTATTTCCGACGTTTTTTTACTTTTCCAGCCATATGATGCAGATGCAGTTCTTTTATATTGCATCAGTATCTCATTCTGTAGTCCTTCTATCGCTTCACGTCTTAATTTATTAAGCGCACCATTTGGCACAAATATATCATTATCCATCGTTATATCTATATTTTCGAATTCAAACGGTGTATCACCTGTCTTTGATATGCGTTCTGCCACATTCTTACGTTCTGCCGGGGCTTTAAGCGCATGGCTTACCGGATCCATATAGCTTGTAAATCTATACCCTCCGCATGAAACTGTAAGTGCTCCCGGTTCTGCCTCTTTAAGTGTCAGTTTTCCCTGTATTTTTATTTTTGAAAACTGTGGCAGCTCATCACTTGCATCTGAAACAAAATTCGGCTTTTCAAATGTAACCATATCCGTTCCATTGTGTTCAAAATAGTACTTGTCAGTAAATCCGCATCTGTTTCCAAGTCCGGCAATATTTTTGTAGTCTTTATCTGACACTTCTTTCATTGAATCAATATATCTGCGGTAATATGCGACAACCCCTGATGCATACCCTGCCTGCTTCATTCTGCCTTCTATCTTTAATGAATATACACCTGACTCCTTTAACTTTTGCAGATCTTTTATTCCGCACATATCTTTAAGACTTAAAATATAGGTGTCCTTTTTATTTCCAACACAATAAGGAAGCCTGCACGGCTGCGCACATCTGCCCCTGTTACCACTCCTGCCTCCCAGCATACTGCTGAAAAGACACTGTCCCGAATATGAATAACATAATGCGCCATGAACAAAAGCCTCTATCTCCATACCACATTTTTCATGGATTTCCTTCATCTCAGCAAGTGATACCTCCCTTGCCATAACGACTCTTTGTACTCCAAACTGTTTTAAAAATCTTACACCGTCTATTCCCGTAACAGTCATCTGTGTGCTTGTGTGTATAGCAAGATCAGGAAATCTGTCGTGTATAAGCTTTAATGCACCCAAATCCTGTACCAGCACAGCGTCAAGACCTCTTTCATAAAATGGGAGCAGATAATCATATAGTTTTTCTATTTCATCATTTTTAAGCAGGGTATTTACTGTAAGATAAACTTTTACCCCCTTAAGATGTGCATAATCTATAGCATATAAAAGTTCTTCCTCGTCGAAATTATTTGCGTATGCCCTCGCTCCGAACATACTTCCCCCGACATATACCGCATCGGCTCCGGCTTCTATTACAGCCTTAAATATATTTATATTACCCGCAGGTGCTAATAATTCAAAATCTCTATTTCTCATATTCATCCTATAAAAAAGGAACAGATGACTATTTCTATCTGTTCCCGACATAATATTATTTAACAGTTTTTTTGCCATCTAAAAGCTTGTCCTCTAAAGACGCTTCAAGCCTTGCCTTATTAAGTAAAAGTTCTTTGTTTGCCGCCTCAAGCTCCTTAAGACTTGCCTCTGCAGTTTCTGTCTTTACCTGATTCGAAATCAGATCATGCTTTAGATCGTATATTTCTTTTTCCTTTTGTTCAAGATCATTCTCAAGCTTTGTGACCTGATCTTTCGCTTTAAAATAATCATCAGCTATATTAAGCTGTATAAGTGTATTTTTCATATTAAGGGGAAGGTGTCTGTAGTCTTCGATAGCATCGAATTCAATTATTTTATTGTTTATGTATGCAGCTACCTTTTGAAGGTATTCCTCTCCTTCATAACCACTAAGCGTATATACCTTTCCATCTATTACTACTTCAGCACTTGTTTTTGCAGACATTGTATTTCCTCCAGCTTCTTAATACGTATACTATATATTATAGCTTTCTTAGATATAAAACGCAACTTTTAAAAGCTGCATGTTATTTTACAGGTCTTATTTTATTAAAATGTGAAAAAGCAAAATCCGTTGCCACCCTGCCTTTTGGTGTTCTGTTTATAAATCCGTTTTTAACAAGAAATGGCTCATACACATCCTCTATTGTCCCTGAATCTTCGCCTATTGCCGCTGCAAGAGTATCAAGTCCGACAGGGCCACCGTCAAATTTATCTATTATTGTAAGCAGTATATTTCTGTCATTCAGGTCAAGTCCGTACTTGTCCACCTCTAAAAGATCCAGTGCAAAGCTTGCTACTTCATATGTGATATTTCCATCATATTTTACCTCTGCAAAATCCCTTACTCTCTTTAACAGACGGTTTGCAAGCCTTGGCGTTCCTCTTGAACGTCTTGCCATTTCATATGCTCCCTGCTCATCTATAAGTACACCTAATACTTTTGCTGAATTAATTATAATTTGTTTTAACTCATCTACAGTGTAATATTCCATATGGTTAACCACACCGAATCTGTCACGAAGTGGGGCTGATAACATTCCGGCTCTCGTTGTCGCACCTACAAGAGTAAATTTTGGCAGATTAAATCTTATTGATTTTGCTGATTCACCTTTTCCGATCATTATGTCTATCGCATAATCTTCCATTGCAGGATATAAAACTTCCTCGACCTGACGGTTTAATCTGTGTATCTCATCGACAAAAAGTATGTCTCCCTCTGAAAGCCCGTTTAAAATAGCAGCCATTTCCCCGGGTTTTCCGATCGCAGGTCCTGATGTTATTTTTACTTTTGTTCCCATCTCATTTGCGATTATCCCGGCAAGTGTTGTCTTTCCAAGTCCCGGTGGTCCATAAAAAAGCACATGATCCAGCGCCTCTCCTCTGGACTTTGCCGCTTCTATATATATCTTTAAATTATCTTTTATTTTTTTCTGGCCGATATAATCATCAAAGTACATAGGGCGCAGAGATTTTTCTATTTTAATATCCTCGTCCTGTAGCTTTGTCGAAATAACTCTTTTTTCCATTTAATAAGTCCTCTGCTGTCTTTTAAAATGATGACATGTTTTTCAGTGCAAGTTTTAAAACATCCTCCACATCCATATCATCTGTTATGTCAACCTTCGACACAGCCTTTAAGCTCTCGGCTGACGAATATCCGAGTGCACTAAGTGCCATGACAGCATCATTCTTTATACTGCTGTTTAATGTTTTCTGCACACCATCTGCATTATTATCCAGCTTCTTCTCAAATGCCTCTTCAAGTGACATTTTATCCTTAAGATCAATGATAACTCTCTGTGCTGTCTTTGCTCCTATCCCCGGAGCCTTTGATATAGTCTTTGAATCACCAGATAAAATCGCAAACCTAAGATCATCTGCTGAAAGTGTCGAAAGTATTCCCAGTCCACCCTTCGGCCCGATTCCACTTACAGTGATAAGCATCTTAAATATCTCAAGATCATCTTTGGTCAAAAACCCATATAGGACCATGGCATCTTCTCTTATGTACAGATATGTATACACCTTTATCTGATCTCCTTCATCCGGGAGATAATCTATTGACTGTGCCGGAACATATATAAGATATCCTATGCCGCCGGCTTCAACCACGATATGATCTATATTTTTTTCTGCAAGTTCACCTTTTATATATGCGTACATTATGTCTCCATTCTGTTTCCGATTCTTTTTACAATCTCATCCGATACAATTCCTATAATAATTCCGGTAAATACTCCTGCTATTATCAGTACCGGTGCATAATATATGACACTGTAAGTCTTTACAACATTTGCTGCCACAATAAGCTGTCCCACATTATGCATAACGCCGCCTGCTGCACTTACAGAAATGATTGCAAAATGATTTGTTTTCTTTAAAATATACATAAAAATAAAACTAAGCACACAGCCTGCCACCGAATATATTATACTGAATGCATTTCCGAACATAAAGCCGCTAAGAACTGCCCGCAATACTGCAACGCCCAATGCTCCCGGTATACCATATGTATACATCATTATTACTGTAACAACATTCGTAAGACCAAGCTTTATCCCAGGAACACCGAACGAAAAAGGTATCAGTGACTCAACATAACTAAGTATCATGGCAAGCGCTATATATACTCCAAGCTGTGCAGTTTTTTTTGTTGTCATTTTTTTCATTTATTTTGACACCGAATCAATATCACTTACGCCGCCGCTGCTTTTAGTTATTGTTGCAGTAACTTTATTGGGGAGGCATATTATCGATTCATTTTCCTTTGATATTTCATTATGCTTAACACAAAGTTTATCAGGGCAGTCAGCCCATATCATATTAGCTTTTCCCCCTGATATTTTAAGTTTATTTATAGTTTTTCCTTCACTATCTGTTATATCAATAGTCTGTTCAGTTAAAAGTGAATACTCACCAAACGTCTCTCCATCAATCGTGATAAGAACCTCATCACCACCACTCATAAAAAACTTTTTTGTTACTAAAAGTGCCACAATGGCAATTACAAGTGTGGCAGTGATAAGTATGACGTCACTTTTACCAAAACGCTTATGCATCCGCTAATTCTCCCATATAATAAAAGCCCTTGCACTCATCAAGTCTTACATTATAAATATTTCCGATCATAGAACTGTCTCCCGGGAAATGAACTATGGAATTATTATCAAGTCTTCCTGTTACATATCCGTCCTTCTGATCATCCATCTCTTCTGCAAGTACAGGCATAACTTTTCCTTCGTATTGTTCTGCCTTTTCTGCCGATATAGTCTGGACTTCTTTTAACAGTCTGTCGAATCTGTCCTTTATCACATCCTCCGGTACCTGATCCGGCATTGAAGCAGCTCTTGTTCCGGTACGTTTTGAATATATAAATGTAAACGCACTGTCATAGCGTACTTTTTTTACAACATCCATTGTTTCAAGGAAATCTTCTTCTGTTTCCCCCGGAAAGCCGACTATTATATCAGTCGTAAGTGCTATGTCCGGTATCTGCTCACGCAGTCTTTTAACTTCATCAAGATATTTTTCTTTGTCGACTGTTTTATTTTCTGCCATGTTTTAGTCCACCCTTTCTCTGAAATGTCTGATTACTGCCAAAACCAATCATTGTCAATTTTTTATCAACTCCGCCAATATTCTACCTTATTTAGAATATGTTTTCAATAGGTTTTTCCACTACTTTTACTCTCTTCTCGCCGAAATGATTCATCAATCTGCTTAAAATCTGTTCATTTATACCGATATTCCTGTTTTTCGGCAGTTTTTTCACCGCACGTTCCTTCGCACAGTAGATCATAACTTCATCATCTCCGTCTGAATCTGCCAGATATCCATAAACAATCTGTTCCTCATCCAGAAATGTCGCCTTATCAGGAAACTGAATCCACAATTCCTTTTTCGTCCGTTCAAATGGGATAATTTTCTCACAGATCATCTTACTCGGCTTATCATCTTCTTCCGAAACTCTTCCGCGAACAAATACCTTGCTATCTACTTCCAGATAATCTCTGTTCTTCTCATAATCTCGCGGGAACACAACAACCTCTACCGTTCCCAAAAGATCTTCTACCGTGATAAATGCCATCATCTGATTCGTCTTTGTGTGCTTTATGGTCTTCTCTGTGATCATTCCACCAATAATTTCTTTCGCCCCATCATGCACTTTTGTATGACCGGTCTCTTCATCCAGCTGAAAGTCCGCCGTTGTCGCAGAAATGGATTTCTTCCACTTCTCCTCATACGCCTCAAGCGGATGTCCGCTGACATAGATTCCAAGTACTTCTTTTTCAAATGCGAGAAGTGTTTCTTTGGAGTATTCTCCCACATCAGGCATCCTGATCTGAAATTCTTCTTTCTGATCTTCACTCACCAGATCAAACAATGTCATCTGTCCAACCATAGAGTTCTTTTTTTCTTGAGTTACATGATCTACGATCTGTACATAGATACTCATGAACTGTTTTCTTGTTCCGCCAAGCGTATCCAATGCCCCCGCCTTGATCAGATTTTCTATCGTACGTTTATTTAATATGTTCTTTGCTGAAAGACGGGTAATGAAATCTTCCAGGTTCTGGAACAACCCAAGCTCTTCTCTGTCTTCCACGATTGCTTTGATCACCGGTCTTCCGATACTCTTGATTGCAGCAAGTCCATAACGGATATCCCCGCCATCTACAGAGAAGTTTGCTTCACCTTTATTAATATCCGGCGGCAGGATCTTAATATTCATCTGACGACATGCATAAATATACTCAGATACCTTAGACGGATTATCAATGACTGATGTCATAAGCGCTGCCATATATTCTACCGGGAAATAATATTTCAGCCACGCAGTCTGATAAGAAACCACTGCATATGCAGCCGCATGAGACTTATTGAACGCATATTTTGCAAAATCGATCATTTCATCATAAATCTTATTTGCAGTCTGTTCATCAATTCCATTCTTTATACATCCTGGTACGCCTGTCTCCTCATCACCATAAATAAAGATCTTACGTTCTTTCTCCATGACTGCCGCCTTTTTCTTTGACATCGCACGACGCAGAAGGTCGCTTCGTCCAAGTGAGTATCCTGCAAGATCTCGTACAATCTGCATAACCTGCTCCTGATAGACAATACATCCATAAGTAGGGGCAAGGATCGGCTCCAGTTGTGGGCAATCATATGTGATAGAAGAACTGTCATTCTTTCCTCGGATATACTGAGGAATGAAATCCATCGGACCAGGACGATACAGCGAAATTCCGGCAATAACATCTTCCAGGTTATGCGGCTTCAGTTCCTTCATGAACCCTTTCATTCCAGCACTCTCAAGCTGGAACACACCATCTGTCTTACCGGTTCCGATATAATCCAGCACCTTTTGATCATTGTAATCTATCTGATTGATATTCAGTTCCGGCTGCTTTCTTCTTGCAAGCAGCACTGCATTCTGTATCACAGTCAATGTACGAAGGCCCAGGAAGTCCATTTTCAGAAGTCCAAGTTCCTCAAGTGTTGTCATAATAAACTGCGTTGTGATTGTTCCGTCTGCTGCCCTCGAAAGAGCA
>OIDU01000651.1_pt1 | contig 15123 bp, 19 predicted proteins | sample 1581481 | NCBI WGS metagenome assembly OIDU01 (sample SAMEA3882519, study PRJEB24775) | human gut metagenome | biome: human-associated habitat; feature: intestine environment; material: feces | place: Netherlands | collected 2009/2010
AGCGGACATGGCATCTTCGTATGCCCTGTGGTGTATCGTCACTATGTCAAACATTTCACAAAGGTGTTCAAGATTCTTTGATTCATTGGCCGGCAATACTTTTTTGGCAAACTTCAAAGTATCTATTGCTTCCGCACTGTATTCTATACTGTGTCCTGCGAGGGCTCCCGCTATAAATGTATAATCAAATATCACATTATGTCCCAGAATCACATCATTACCTATAAATTCCATAATTCTGTCCAGCTCATCATCAATATAAGGTGCTTTGCTTACCATATCGTCATCAATTCCGGTTATCTCTGTTATACGTTCCGGGATATGGACTCCCGGATTAATCAAGGTATTATATTGGTCCACAGGCTTTCCGTCCCTGTATCTTACCGCACCTAATTCTATTATTTTATTATCATAAGGGCTAAGACCTGTTGTCTCAAGGTCGATTGCCACAAAATCTTTTATCATTATTATTTTCCTTTTCCTGCTTTACATAAATCCCTTAAAAAACATTCCTCACATTTAGGGTTTCTTGCAAAGCATATATTTCTTCCCAGCCTTATTATCTGAATATTATATAAAATCCAATGGTCTTTAGGAAGAACCTTCATAAGGTCAAATTCTATTTTAACAGGGTCATCTTCTTTTGTAAGTCCCAGCTTTCTGGAAATTCTTTTAACATGTGTATCCACCACAATACTCGGTTCATGATAGATATTTCCTCTTATCACATTGGCAGTCTTTCTGCCCACTCCGCTTAATGCCGTAAGGCTTTCGATGTCTCTTGGTACTTCCCCGAACCCGCTGATTTCTTCCACCACCTACGGTCTGGATGTCAACAGAAGAAAATGTATCGTAGCTGAGGAAGAAACCGGAAAGACCAGCAAAGAGGGCGTTTACGCCGGCGGTGACGCTGTAACAGGTGCAGCAACCGTTATCCTTGCTATGGGTGCCGGAAAAGCCGGAGCTAAAGGAATTGATGAGTATATCAAAAGCAAAAATGCATAAGGCATTGCTTTTCTAAACTAAAAGCCATATAGACGCGGACAAAAAGTGATCTATATGGCTTTTGGTGTTTTTGACAGATATCCGAAAGGGTTTTAAGATTACAGAATGAAAATTACGATATTAACAGTAGGAAAAATAAAAGAGAAATATCTGCGGGATGCGATCGCCGAGTATTCGAAGCGCCTCAGCCGCTATGCAAAGCTGGAAATTATCGAGGTGGCGGATGAAAAAACGCCGGACAACGCGAGTGAAACCGTAGAGACGAATATCAAAAATAAAGAAGCAGAGCGCCTTCTCAAATATATCCGGGATGACGCTTATCTGATTACATTGGAAATTAAGGGAAAACAGCTCACATCCGAGGAGCTGGCCCAGAAAATAGATACGCTCGGCGTGCAGGGAACGAGCCATATTATTTTTGTGATCGGTGGTTCCTTAGGGCTTGGCGAGGAAGTTCTGAAGCGTTCGAACTATGCGCTCAGTTTTTCGAAAATGACATTTCCGCATCAGTTGATGCGAGTTATTCTGCTGGAACAGATTTACCGGAGCTATCGCATTAACTGCGGGGAGCCATATCATAAATAGCTGCGAATAAGAGAGGTGTGATTGCGATGCGTGAAATGCGTTTAAAAAAGCGGGAGATTACAGATCCTGAAATTTTAAGAAAAATTCTGGAAAGCTGCGAGGTTGTGCGGATCGGGGCGATGGATGAGGAAGGCATGTTTATCGTGCCGATGAATTATGGATATGATGTCCGGGAAGAAGATGGAACTCTTCACGTCTGTCTGTACCTGCATGGGGCAAAAGAAGGGCGGAAGGCGGCTGCATTTGCAGCGGATCCGCGCGTGGCGGTGGAGATGGATTACAACCATGAAGTGATTACAGGTGACTATACGTGTGCGTATTCCTATGCGTACCGCAGTATCATGGGAAACGGAACCATCACGGAGGTGACAGATCCGGAGGCAAAGAAGAAAGGCCTGGGAAAAATCATGGCGCATATCGCACCGGAGGCGAAGATCGCTTTTCTGCCGGAGATGGTGGAGCGCGTTGCCGTATGGCGCATAGACATCGATACATTTACCGGCAAAGAGCGCAGACGAAAATAGAGTGTTCGAAGCTCCGCAGGCTGCAGACGGAAAAAGACAGCAGAAAGGACAGCAGAAATGATTAAAATTGATCTGATTACAGGCTTCCTTGGCTCAGGGAAGACGACTTTTTTGAAACAGTACGCAAAGTATCTGATGGCACAGGGAAAGAACATCGGCATCCTGGAGAATGATTTTGGGGCAGTCAATGTGGATATGCTGCTTCTGCAGGAACTGCGCGGCGATCAGTGCGAGCTGGAGATGATTTCCGGCGGATGCGACAAAGAGACACACCGCAGACGGTTCCGCACGAAACTGATCTCGATGGGCATGAGCGGCTACGACCGCATTCTCGTGGAACCGTCGGGGATTTACGATGTGGATGAGTTCTTTGACACGCTGTACGACGAGCCGCTGAACCGCTGGTATGAGGCGGGAAGCGTCATCACGATTCTGGATGCCGGGCTCGATGAGAAGCTGTCGGAGGAAGAAGAGTATCTGCTGGCTTCCGAGGCGGCGAACGCTGGTAAAATCGTGCTGAGCAAAGTACAGAATGTTTCGGAGGAAAAGAAAGAAGAAACGATTGCCCATCTGAACCGCACGCTCGAGCAGGCAGGCTGCAGAAGACAGTTTTCTGATGCAGAAATTTTACAGAAAAACTGGGATGATCTGACAGAGGATGATTTCAAAATGCTCTCCGAATGCAGTTACCGTTCGGAGGATTACCGGAAGCTGGATTTCGGCGAGCAGCAGACATTTGATTCGCTCTGCTTTCTGGAGCCGAAGATTACGGAAGAAGCGCTGAAAAAGGCAGCAGAAGCAATCTTTGCGGATCCATCATGCGGCAATGTATTCCGGATCAAAGGAATTGTAAAGACGGGCGAAACTATGTGGAGCGAAATCAATGCGACGCGGGAACAGATGACATTCCAGGCAGTGCCGGAGAGCCAGGAAGTGCTGATTGTAATCGGCGCGGGGCTTTCGAAAGAGCGGATTAGTGGAATTCTCGGAATTGAGTAAAAAATGGAGCATGACGGAAAGGGGTATTTTCCATCATGCTCCTGCTGGTTGGGTTAAATAGCAGTTACTGCGAAATGCGCTGCCGTTCTGACAGTGTGGGGAACGGAATGATTTTGGAATCCCGTGCATCATCCGGTATACAAAGAGCAGTCAACGGCTGCGGCTGATTTTCCATGGTCTGGAAGGAGAGAATGCCATCTTTCCATAAAACGACATCATCCGGTGAATGGACGGCAAAATAGCGGTGCAGCACATCGAAAAGAGAGGATGGAACTGCCGCAAGATCGTGCTCGGGATCGCTGGAATATAGAAAGATCCGGCTTCCCGGAAAACGACGGGAATGGATACCGGCAGAGGGAGCGGTAAAATCCGGGTTTTCGGTAAAATATAAGGATCTTTCTGCACGTCCGGAAAACGGAATAGACAGCGTTGTGGAAACAACTGGCGCTTCTTCTGCAAGGGCTGGCTGCTTCTGAAATTTGCACAGGAATGGTATATTTTGAAAAAATGTATATTTCTTTTTCATAAGACTCACCTTTCAGCCGGAAAAGATCTGGCATTTGGCAGGGTGGATGTTATCGTTTACTTTAATTTTATCTTATCAGAAGTGCAGAAATAACAGGGTTAAACATTTGTAAAAAGCGTGTAAAACATCTTAAAGAGAAAGAAAAGAGAGGGGGAATCATATGGAACAGGAAGTAATGCAGGCCATTCGGGCAGAACTGGAAAGCAATATAGATGCAAAATACCGGGAATTTCACAGCTCTCTTGTTCCGGGACAGAACTGTCGGATTCTTGGTGTCCGCATTCCGGTTTCGCGACGGATTGCAAAAGCGACAGCAAGAGACCACTATGAAGTTTATACCGAACAGTTTAATCCGGAAGTCTACGAGGAGCTTCTGATCCGCGGAATGATGATCGGCTACGGAAAGCTGACCCGTGAAGAACAGACGGCAGAACTGGACCGCTTCGTGCCGATGATCAACAGCTGGGGAATCTGTGACAGCTCCTGTGCAACGTGCCATTTTATGAAGAAAGACCAGGAGTATTGGTATGGATATCTGCAGAAATGGCTGAAAAGCAGCCGGGAATATGAAATCCGGTTTGGTGTTGTGTGTCTGCTGGACTTTTTTATCAACGAAGCGTATATCGATGCTGTGCTGGAGGAGATGAAAAAGATTCATCACGATGGCTATTACGTAAAAATGGCCGTCGCCTGGGCAGTATCGATCTGTTATATTCATTTTCCGGAAAAAACACAGAAACTGCTGAAAGAAAACAGTCTCGATGACTGGACACATAACAAAACAATTCAGAAAATCAGAGAGTCGCTGCGGATCAGCAAAGAAGAAAAAGAGATGCTGAAAACCTGGAAGAGATAAAAAGAAAACCGTATCGCCGCGTTTCGAATATCGCAGCAATACGGTTTTCTTTCTCTTTTTTGAACTTATTCGTCCCATCCCTCAAAAAGCCGGATGTTGACGGCAATATTTCTTGCAATTTCACCTTCGCTTTTCCCGAGATCTGCCACATCCGATACCGGCGGAAAATCAGGTTCTTCTTCCGTCAGTTCCAGAGAGATCCAGTCATAGGCGGAGTGAATGGCATCTTCCAGCGCCTCGTCGAGGGTATCCCCTTTTGCATAGCAGCAGGCGAGATCTGGAAAATAACCTTCGTAGGTTCCCTGTTCGGTTTTATGAAAAACGGCTGGATAAGTAAATTTCATAGTATTTCTTCCTTCTTCCTTTTCTTTTTCACGGAAATTCTTTTTTATCGTAGCACTTTTTCTCAAAAGATACAATGCCTAAAATACAATTGATCGTATTTGTAATCTATGCTAGAATGAAAAACAGATAATTGGAAAATACAAATGAAACCAAGGGAGGATTTCTCTTTGATAAAAGTAATTTTGTGGGACATCGACGGAACACTTCTGAATTTTAAGATGTCGGAACGATATGCAATTGAGTACTGTTTCAACAAGTTTCATATGGGAACCTGCACGGACGAAATGCTGCAGCGCTACAGCGTGATCAACCGCGGTTACTGGGAGCGGCTGGAGACGGGAGAGCTTACGAGAGAACAGGTGATGCTTGGACGATTCCATGAATTTTTTGAATCGGAAGGACTGCCGACGGATCAGGTAAAGGTATTCAATGATGAATATCAGATCCGCCTCGGCGATAAGGCTTTCTTCTGCGATCACGGAGATGAACTGGTAAAACAGCTGAAAGCTACCGTAAAACAGTATGCAGTAACAAATGGAACCACTGTTGCACAGGAGCGTAAACTCCGCTTTTCCGGGCTTGATCAGCTTCTGGACGGCGTTTTTATCTCGGAACAGGTCGGTGTGGACAAGCCGCAGAAGGCTTTTTTTGATGCGGTATGGAACGAAATCGGAAGTTATGCACCGGATGAGGTTGTGATCGTCGGCGACTCCCTTACAAGTGATATCCGCGGCGGAAAAAATGCAGGAATCCTGACCTGCTGGTACAACCCGGATCATCTTCCGAACAAAATTGAAGTTACACCGGACTGTACCATCGACAATCTTCAGGATATCCTTTCGTATCTGGATGAAAGCAGGTGATTTGCTAATGAGAACACGCGTATTACAGGAAAAAAATTATGCGGAGCGGATGCAGAATGGTGTGGAGCCGTACCTCGCCGCTCATGCAGAAGAATTTTACTGGGAAAGGGAGAGCGGTCATCCGATTCATGTTCTTCGTTACCGCGCATTCCGCCCGAGAGGTGTTGTTGTAATCTCACACGGTTTTACGGAAAATGCAGAGAAATATAAAGAGATCGTGTATTATTTTATCAAAGAGCATTTTCATGTTTATCTGCCGGAACACTGCGGCCACGGAAAGAGCTACCGTCTGGTGGAAGATCCGTCGCTTGTTTATGTCGATTCCTACCATCGTTATGTAGAAGATCTGCTCTTTGTTGCACGAAAAGCAAAAGCAGAGGCATGCGGTCTTCCGCTCGTTCTCTATTCTCACTCGATGGGCGGCGGAATCGCAGCAGCAGCGGCCGCCAAAGCGCCGTATCTGTTCCGGAAAGTGGTCTTGAGTTCGCCGATGATCCGTCCGCTGACCGGAAAAGTGCCGTTCGCCGATGCAAAACGGATCGCAGCTTTTGCCTGTGCCACAGGACGAGGCACACAGTATGTGGTAGGACAGAAACCATACCAGGGAATCGAAAGCTTTAAACAAAGTTCGTCCCTCTCCCGTCCGCGCTTTCTCTATTACCAGCAGAAGCGGGAAAAAGAGCCGCTGTATCACCTAAATGCCGCTTCTTACGGATGGCTCCATGCCGCCGCACATCTGTACCGCGATCTGATGCGGAGCGGATGGAAACGGATCGAGGCTCCTGTCCTTTTATTTCAGGCGGAGAACGATCATCTTGTGTCCAACCGTGCCCAGGAGCGGATGATCCGGAAAATGGCAGAACGCCGTCCCGGCATGGCAAAAATGGTAAAAGTACCGGGCACAAAGCATGAATTGTTTGGAACCAGAGGGCGCATGCTCCAGACGTACTGGAATATGGTATTTGCTTTTCTGGAAAAAGATCTGTAACAAAAGAGAAGGGATGACAAAATGACACAGACAGAAATCGAAGAATATATTACCCAGTTTCCTATCTATCAGTATGCATTTGTAAAACCGGAGGACATCGAATTCAATGACCGGGTCCGCCAGATCTGCAAAAAGGAGTGCTCCCGCTACGGAGCCTCCTGGTCCTGCCCGCCGGCGGTCGGCACTGTTGAGGTCTGTAAGGAGCGTTGCATGAACTACGATCACGTTCTGTTCTTCTCCAGCATCGCAGAAGTGGACAACATCATGGATATGGATGAGACATTAAAAACAAAATCGGAGCACGAAAAAATCACACGCGAAATCGAGCAGCATTTAAAAGACAAAACCCTGCTCACCTTCGCGCTTTCCTCCGATTCCTGCCAGCTCTGCGATAAATGTACCTACCCGAGAGGCGGCTGCCGCCATCTTGAACTGATGCATCCATGCATCGAGAGCCACGGCATCGTTGTTGCAAACCTGATTGAAAAAAACATGATGGATTATTACCTCGGTGAGCATATGGTCATATGGTTCAGCATGATTTTCTATAAAGAATCGTAATCTGTGATGTAATTTTCCATTCTTTCAAACGTATTTACAGTAGAGGATTTCGCTGTAAGAAATTCAGAAAATACACAAGAGGGGGAATGAAATATGCTGAGAAAGGCAGGAAATTTTCTCAGGTATCTGTTCGGTATTCTGATGATGCTGGCGGGAGCCGGTTACTGGAAAGAGGAGAAGGCATATGCATTGTCACTGCTGCTGCTTGGAATCTTCCTGCTTCCGGTTACCTGGAATACGATAAAGAAACGGTTTCATGTGGCGAAAGCACTTCCTGTGCTGCTTCCTGTGTTGCTGCTGGTTTCCGCCTGTGCGCTGACACCTGTGACGTACAGCAGTAAGGAAACACAGAAGGCATCTGCAGAGTCTGTTTCCGTCAGCGTTACGGCAGCGCCGACGAAAAAAGCGACGCCGACCCCGACTGAAACATCAACACCAACGCCGACAGCAACACCGACCGAAACACCAACGCCGACCGCTACCCCGACTCCGACTGCTACCCCAACTCCAACGGCTGACCCGACCGAGACGCCGACACCTGAGCCAACCATAGAAGCTGCGGCGGAAGAAACCGCTGAAACGCAGGCAGCGGAAGAATCACAGCCGGCAGTGACTGCTGAAGAACCACAGGTAACGGAAGCTCCGCAGGAATCGGATCCGGATGGAGGACAGCTCGTGTGGATTTCAGAGACCGGATCGAAGTACCATAACAAAAATAACTGCGGCAGAATGAATCCGGATCGGGCATATCAGATGACGAGAGAAAATGCAGAAGCCCAGGGGTATGAACCCTGCAAAAAATGTTTTTAAAAAAGAGAAATGAAACCCCGCAGCCTGATCGGGCAGGAAACCCCAGCGGCTGCGGGGTATTTTTGTGCTTTTTTCTGCATAAAATAGCGATAGAACAAAAAGCAGACCCGCAAAGCGGAGGAGGTTTTGGATGCGAAAAAAGAAAAAGCAGAAAAAATCACTCCATCCGCCGGGCGGGGAGCTGCTTTCGGCGATGCAGGTTCCGTCAGATCTTGCTTTTGGCGAGCCGGTTGTGACGTTTTACGGCGGGAGAGAAGTGCAGATTGAAAATTACCGCAGGATTCTGGAATATAATGCGTGCCGCCTCTGCGTGCTTACACAATATGGCAGGCTGCTCCTTGTGGGAGAGGGAATCCGGATTGTTTCGTATTCCGGGGAGGAGATGCGGGTGGAAGGGAGAATCGATCAGGTGACGTTTCAATAAGTGTAATGATTCCAATCATTCCAATGCTGAAAAGGGGGTGTGCGTTTGCAGAGGGGAAAGGCTTTCTGGAAAGGCAGTGTGCGGATTCGTGTGACGGGCCGTGAACCGGAGCGTTTTTTCAATCTGTGCGGGCACCATAACATCACACTGTGGGACGTGACAGAACACAAGGGCTGTTTTGAGATGAGCCTTCTGCCGGAAGATTTTTTCCGCCTCCTGCCGATCCGCCGCAAGAGCGGTGTGCGCATCCGAATACAGAAAAAACAGGGACTGCCTTTCTTTTACCGGCGAAGTTTAAAAAGAAAGGCATTTTTTATTGGCATTTTTCTCTGCCTGGCGGGACTTTACACGCTGTCGCAGTTCATCTGGAATATTCATGTGGAAGGAAATTACGCGAACAGTACGCAGACGATCTTAAACAGCCTTGACGCGGCCGGGATTCATCATGGAAGCTGGAAAAAACGTGTGGACTGCAGCCAGACCGCATCGTATCTGCGGGAGCAGTTTCCGAATCTGACCTGGGTGTCCGCAAAAATAGAAGGGACGCAGCTTGTCCTTGCGGTAAAAGAAAACGTAGACGGCTATGTGATCGAAGAAAAAGCAGATGATCCGCAGAATCTTGTGGCGAAAAAAGAAGGGACGGTCGTGCGTATTATCACACGGAACGGCATTCCGCAGGTGCTCCCCGGTGATACATGTCAAGCGGGAGACATTCTTGTAAAGGGCGAGATTCCGCTTGTGAATGACAGTGGGGAAACGTATGATTATTCTTATGTTCACGCAGACGCGGATATTGACCTTGAGACGACGTGGTACTATTATGATACCTTTCCGCTTTCCCATACGGTGCGGACATATCAGAAAGCAGAGAAAAAAACGCCGGTATTCCAGATTTCTGCTTACCGATTTTTCCTTGGAAATCTGCTGCCGGAGAATTTTGTGGAGAGTTTGCGGAGCATGACCGGAACGGCGGATCAGAAAACAGAGAAAAGGGAAAATGGAGCAGACGAGGAAGTGTCCCTTCAGCAGCTCTATCTGACAGAAAACTTTGCCCTTCCGTTTTATTTCGGCTACCGCCAGAAATTTCCGTTTGAAGTTCAGAAAGAAACCTACTCAGAACACGAGGCAAAAGAAAAAGCCTCGCAGAATTATCAGAAATTCCACAGAAATTTATCAGAAAAAGGACTTCAAATATCGGAAAATCATGTTACAATAGAACTTAACGATACGTCATGTATCACAAAAGGGACACTTCGTGTGATAGAACGGGCCGTAGAAGCACAGCCCTGCGAAATGCAGAAGGTGTCGGATGGAAAGGAATCAATGGTAGATGAACAGCAATAACAACATGATAGAACTGCAGATGGAACTGCCCATCGAACATGAAAAGAAAGTATTCGGCCAGTTTGATGAACACATCAAAATCCTGGAGAGATCCCTGGCGGTTACGCTGATCTCCCGGGACGGCGTTTTAAAATTGTAGGCCCGGCATCGAATGCAGCGCGCGCAAAGGAATGTCTGACACAGCTTCTGGAGCTTTCACGCCGCGGAAACGATATCACGACACAGAACGTCAATTATGCAATCTCACTTGTTATGGAGGACAGCGGAAGCAGCCTTGCGGAAATCGACAGTGACTGCATCTGCCACACGGTCGCAGGCCGTCCGGTCAAACCGAAAACACTCGGTCAGAAAGCGTACGTGGATGCGATTCGGGAAAAGATGATCGTCTTCGGCGTCGGCCCTGCCGGAACCGGAAAAACGTACCTTGCGATGGCGATGGCGATCACGGCATTCCGAAACGATGAGGTAGGCCGTATTATCCTGACGCGTCCGGCGATTGAGGCGGGTGAGAAACTCGGTTTCCTGCCAGGAGATCTGCAGAGCAAAATCGACCCGTATCTGCGGCCGCTCTACGACGCGCTGTATCAGATCATGGGAGCAGAGAGCTTCCAGAAAAACATGGAAAAAGGCCTGATTGAGGTTGCGCCGCTCGCGTACATGCGAGGCCGTACGCTCGACAATGCGTTTATTATCCTCGATGAGGCACAGAATACGACACCGGCGCAGATGAAGATGTTCCTGACCCGTATCGGTTTCGGTTCCAAAGTCATTGTAACCGGAGATGCCTCTCAGAAGGACCTTCCTTCCGGTACACGCTCCGGCCTTGATGTGGCAATGCAGGTACTGAAAAAAGTAGACGGAATTTCCTTCTGCGAGCTGACGAGCAAGGACGTTGTCCGTCATCCGCTGGTGCAGAAGATTGTACAGGCTTACGATGAATATGAAAAGAAAGCAAAGCCGGAAAATCACAGCGGCAGAGCAAAAAGTACGACGAGAAAACGGAGGGAAAATAAATGACACTGACGTTTGAAAATGAACAGGATTTTGACCTTGGATTTGATCCGGAAGAGGTTGCAGCAGCGGTAATCAATGGTGTGCTGGATCAGGAAGCGTGCCCGTATGAGGCAGAAGTAGAACTGATTCTGACCGATCCGGAAAATATCCGCACCATGAACCGGGAACACAGAAACATTGACCGGGAGACAGACGTGCTTTCTTTCCCGATGGTAGATTATCCTTCTCCGGCTTCGTTCGATTTTCTGGAGACGGAAGAGGGAGATGACTGTTTTAACCCGGACAGCGGTGAGCTGATGCTGGGTGATATCGTAATTTCTGTTGCGCGCGCAAGAGCGCAGGCGGAGGAATACGGTCATTCTTTAAGACGCGAATTTGCTTTTCTTGTTGCACACAGTATGCTGCATCTTCTGGGTTATGATCATATGACACCGGAGGAAGCAGCCGTGATGGAGGCAAAGCAGGAAGAGGTGCTGCAGCGTCTCGGTATCACAAGAGACTGATTGAAAGCAGAAAAGGAGGGGTCTTTATCAAAAAGAGAGGGTTTTACACATTGGGGATTGCTCTGCTGGGAAGCATGATGCTGTTCGGATGCCGGAAAATTGGGGAAACGGCACCGGAAACTGCATCGGCAGGAACTTCTTATGTCTCAGAAGAGACAGCAGGGGAAAGCAAGACAGAAACGAAAGCTACGGAAACACCGGCCCCGACCGAAGATCCGGCACTGGAGCCGCTGGTTCCGGAAGCGATTGAGCCGACACCCGCGGAGGATGCGCTGCCGGAAGGTATGGTGAAAAGTTATCTGACAGGAGAACCTGTCGCCGAAGTACAGGGAAGAAGGCGTCCGGTGGCGGTTATGCTGAGCAATATCATCAGCGCCTGCCCGCAGAGCGGTATCAGCCGTGCGGGAGTGATCTATGAAGCGCCGGTCGAAGGCGGCATTACGCGCTTGATGGGGCTGTTTGAAAACTATGATGATCTTGAAAAGATCGGATCGGTGCGGAGCTGCCGCGAATATTATGTGTATCTGGCAGCGGGATTTGACGCTCTGTATTACCACTATGGACAGGCGGCGTATGCGATTCCGCTGCTCGAATCGGATCACATAGACAATGTGAACGGCATGGAGTATTCGGAACAGGTGTATTACCGGACGTCGGATCGTCCGTCGCCGCACAATGCGTATTTGGATGCAGCTGGGATTGCAGCGGGAATCGATCTCTGCGGCTACCGGACATCTTACAAAGACGGTTATGACGGATTTTTCCAGTTTGCATCCGAGACAGAACCGGAAACGCTGGAACAGGGACGAAATGCCGCCTATGTGGCACCGGGCGGATATTTCCACAACAATCCGTGGTTTTCGTACGATGAGGCGAGCGGCACGTATTTGCGTTATCAGTTCGGGGAACCGCAGATCGATGAGATGACACAGGAACAGCTTGCGGTGAAGAACATTATCGTGCAGTACTGTTCCTGGAAAAAGTATGATGACAATGCGGAATATCTCGATATCGATGTGGTAAACGGCGGAACGGGAACGTACATCACAAACGGAAAGGCCATCGACGTGACATGGAGCAAGGATGATCCGTGGGGCGTCACAAAATACCGGGATGGGAATGGCGATGAGATTAAGCTGAATCCTGGAAAAACATGGGTTCTGATTGTGCTGGATAATTATGCAGACGAGACTGAAATCCGGTGATTGAAAACCGGATTTCAGATTTTTCGCGGATCTGCTGGACAGATACCGTGTTTTGCGGTAAGATAAAGAGAAAATTCCGGTAATTTAAAGGAGAGAAATACAGAAAATGGAAATTAATATACAGAGAATTAACGAACTTGCCCGCAAGGCGAAAGCAGAGGGGCTGACACCGGCGGAGAAAGAAGAGCAGCAGAAGCTGCGGAGAGAATATATTGCAGCCGTGAAAATGAACCTCCGTACCCAGCTCGACAATATTGATGTGCAGGAGAAAGACGGAACGATTGTAAATCTGGGGGAGCGTTATGGAAGCAAAAGGAAACATTAGAAAAGAAGTTTTTGCCCGAAGAAGAGCAGCCACACAGGAAGAAATTCAGGAAAAGAGCCGTATGATTTATGAAAAAATCACGGCTCTGCCGGAGTTTCTGGATGCGGACTGCTTTTTTGCGTATATGGACTTCAAAAAAGAAGTCATGACACGGGATCTGATCGAGAAGGCCCTGCAAATGGGAAAGACGGTCGCTGTGCCGCGCGTGGAAGGCGATGATATGGTTTATTATGAGATCAAAGATTTCTCCACGCTGAAATCCGGCTATTTTGGCATTATGGAGCCGGACGGCGGAAATGTCTGCATGCGGGAAGAGGGCTTTCTGCTGGTACCCGGTGTGGCCTTTGATCCGGCGCGCCACAGAGTCGGATATGGAAAAGGATTTTATGACCGCTTTCTTGCCGCACATCCAGGGTTTACAACGGTTGCAGCGGCATTTGAGTTTCAGCTGTTTGATGCGGTGCCGTTCGAGGAGACGGACATTCTGCCGCAGATGCTGGTGACAGAACAGAAGATTTACCGTTAAGCCAATTACGATAAGACAACACGAGGAGGAGACGAGTATGATGAAGCTGGATGAAATCGGAACGAGAGCCCGCCAGGCGGAGCCTGTGCTTCGAATCATGGAGACGGAGAAGAAAAACCGTGTGCTGAAAAAAGCAGCGGAAAACCTTGTGGCAGACGCCGAAACGATTATCGCAGCCAATGCGCTGGATATGGAGCATGGAAAAGAAAAAGGCATGTCCCAGGGCCTTCTGGACCGGCTCTTTCTGGATAAAAGCCGGATTGAAGCAATGGCAGAAGGCATGTGTCAGGTATCCGAGCTGGATGACCCGATCGGGGAAGTGCTGGGAATGAAAAAGCGCCCGAACGGTCTTCTGATCGGACAGAAACGTGTTCCGCTTGGTGTTGTCGGCATCATCTACGAGGCACGCCCAAATGTGACGGCGGATGCATTTGCACTCTGCTTCAAAACGGGAAATGTCGTGATTTTAAAAGGCGGAAGCGATGCAATCCACTCGAATACGGCGATTGTTGCCTCTCTTCGGAAAACACTGAAAGAGGAGCAGGTGCCGGAAGACGCCCTGCTTCTGATCGAAGATACCTCCCGCGAGACGACGGCGCAGTTTATGAAGATGAACCGCTATGTCGATGTCCTGATCCCACGCGGCGGTGCCGGACTGATCCGCGCTGTCGTGGAAAACAGCACGATTCCTGTCATTGAGACGGGAACCGGAAACTGCCATATCTACGTGGATGAGACAGCCGATCTTTCCATGGCAGTGGATATTATTCTGAACGCAAAAACACAGCGCGTCGGCGTATGTAATGCATGTGAATCGATTGTGGTACACGAAAATGTACGTGAAAAACTGCTCCCGGTTCTGGAGGAACGATTAAAAGAAAAACATGTGGAAATGCGCGCAGACGAAAAGGCAAGAGAATACATGCCGGAAGCAGAAGAAGCGACAGAAGAGGACTGGGGAAAAGAGTATCTCGACTACATCGTGTCCATCAAAACCGTCTCTTCCATCGACGAAGCGATTGCACACATCAACCACTACAACACAAAACACTCCGAAGCAATCATCACCAACAACTACACCCACGCCCAGAAATTCCTGGACGAAATCGATGCAGCTGTAGTCTACGTCAACGCCTCCACCCGCTTCACCGACGGCTTCGAATTCGGCTACGGCGCCGAAATCGGAATCAGCACCCAAAAACTCCACGCCAGAGGCCCGATGGGACTGCTGGCGCTGACCTCGATTAAATTTGTGGTGTATGGGAATGGACAGGTACGGTCATAGAAAGGAGACAAAAACATAATGACAGCAATGAGAGAAGAAGCATTTGAATTATTGGAAAAAATGCCAGAAGATAAACTAGTGTTTATTATTCAGATTATGCAGGGTGTAAACAGTCTTTATAATAGCGGTGCTGTTGAATCGAAAAAAGATGCTTTTTTACGAATGGAGCAAATAAGAAAAAAAGGAAATGTTCAGGATGACGATGCTGAATTGGCATCTTATAGAGAGGAAAAATATGGAAAGTAAAATTCTTGTAGATACTAATGTTTTGCTGGATTATTTTCTTACAAGAGAGCCATTTTTCAATGATGCAAAACAGATCATAGAAAAATGCGCAGAGGGAAAAATAAATGCGTGCATTGCCGCACACTCTGTTTCTAATATGTTTTTTATCCAATGCGTCGTAAAACCCCTTGCTTCAGCTATGGGGATATA